>OBNN01000002.1_pt1 | contig 152117 bp, 136 predicted proteins | sample 1470811 | NCBI WGS metagenome assembly OBNN01 (sample SAMEA3275570, study PRJEB22092) | marine metagenome | biome: Estuarine Biome; feature: Surface Water; material: Coastal water | collected 2014-06-21T11:15:00+00 | depth 1 m
ATATCAAGCTGGTGAAGGACAATAACTGTCACGTTGTCCACTGCCCCGAATCGAACATGAAACTTGCCAGTGGGTTTTGCCCCGTTGCGAAACTTCTCGATGCGGGCATTAATGTCGCGATTGGCACGGACGGCGCCGCGAGCAACAACGATTTAGACCTGTTCGGTGAGCTGAAAACAGCCGCCCTGTTGGCCAAAGTGGTTTCCGGGAATGCCGCTGCGCTCAACGCTCATCAGGCGATTAGAATGGCGACGATCAGCGGTGCGAAAGCCCTTAGCTGGCAAGATCAAATCGGTAGCCTTGAGGCGGGTAAGTCCGCCGATATTATTGCTGTGGAAATCAACTCGCTAAGCCAAAAACCGCTGTATAATCCGGCGTCGCAATTGGTCTACACCAATTCTGGCAGCCAGGTAACCCACAGCTGGGTAGCCGGCAGAGCACTTATGAGCGACCGTCAATTGCTCACTCTAAACGAAGAAAAACTGGTGCGCATGGCCGATGAGTGGCGCGATCAGATTAGCCCTGACCCACAGCCTTAGGTAGTAATCCACTATGTCTCACAGTGAAAGCACATCCAAGCAAAATGTCGACCCCAGTGAAGTGGCCAAATTTGAAGCGCTTGCCAGTCGCTGGTGGGACCGCAACAGCGAGTTCAAGCCGCTGCACGATATCAACCCTCTGCGCGCCAACTGGATAGATCAACTGGCGCCAGTCGCTGAACAGACGGTGCTGGATGTCGGCTGCGGTGGCGGCATTCTGTGTGAGGCGATGGCTCAGCGCGGCGCGAATGTCACGGGCATTGATATGGGCGAGGCACCACTGGCGGTGGGTAAATTGCACGGTCTTGAATCTGGCGTGTCGGTCAACTACCAAAAATCCACGGCGGAGGCGTTCGCTGAAAACCATGCAGAGCACTTCGATATTGTTACGTGCTTGGAGATGCTGGAGCATGTCCCCGACCCCAGCTCTGTGGTTCACGCCTGTGCGGCGATGACCAAGCCTGGTGGTACGGTGTTCTTTTCAACCATTAATCGCAATCCTAAGTCATACCTGCTGGCGGTGATTGGCGTCGAATATATTTTGCGTATGCTGCCAAAAGGCACCCATGAATACAGCAAGTTTATCCGCCCTGCCGAGTTGGGAAAGTGGATTCGTGAGGCGGGATTGGAGATTGATCAGATGACGGGGTTGACCTACAACCCTTTGACCAAGACCTATCGCCTGACCGAGTCCGACGTGGACGTTAACTATATGATTTGTGCGCGTAAACCCGCCTAAACGCCTGACCGACGGATATTTTTCATGCTTGATTTCAAGGCTTTGCTATTTGATTTAGATGGCACCCTACTAGACACCGCGCCGGACTTTATCAGCGCATTAAATATCCAACTGGCGCGCCATGGCCGCGCCGCCCTGCCCGATTCTGCGGTGCGTACCAGTGTCACAAATGGCTCGGTTGGCTTAATTCAAGATGCCTTTGGCATCACTCCCGAGCATCCACAGTTCGAGATTTTGCGGGAAGAATTTTTAAGCCTCTATTTTGCCAATCTGGCCGATAAAACAGCGCTATTCGACGGACTGGAGCAAGTGCTCAGCGAGTGCGATGCTCGCGGCATTCCCTGGGGCATCGTGACCAACAAACCGTGGAAGTACACGGAGGCTGCGCTGGTTCAATTGAACTTGATGGCCGGTGCCGCAACAGTGATTTGTCCAGATCATGTCAAGCAACCAAAACCGCACCCTGAGGCTATTCTGTTGGCCTGCCAGCAAATTTCTATCGCACCGAGTGACTGTCTTTATGTGGGCGACCATGTGCGCGATATCGAGGCTGGCCGCGCAGCGGGCACACGCAATATTGCTGCCGCTTGGGGCTATATTGAGCCGGGCGAAGATATTGTCGGTTGGCGGGCTGATTGGATTGTGAATCAGTCTAATCAGTTGCACTCACTCTTGTTTTAACCCTTATCTTTTAGCATCTGTCCTTTTACACTTATTATTTATCGACGCCTATTTTAAGAGCAGCCACCTATGTTATCAGCCATCGAAATTGCAGCTTACCAGCCGTCACCCACTTTGTTGATGGGTCGCGTTATTCTGATCACCGGCGCCGGTGACGGTATTGGCAAAGCGGCCGCGCTCAGTGCATCTGCACACGGTGCAACGGTTATTTTGGCGGGTCGCACGGTGGCGAAATTGGAGAAGGTCTACGACCAAATTGTTGCTGCGGGGGCGCCCGAGCCTGTGATTTATCCGATTGATTTAATGGGCGCGACTCGCGATGACTACGATGAACTCTGTGGGCATATTAGTGAGCAGTTTGGTCGTCTCGACGGGCTGCTGCACAATGCGGGGATTTTGGGACAGCGCACGCCGCTCAGTAACTATCGCGACGATGTGTGGGATAAGGTACTGAAGGTCAATGTCACGGCTGGCTTCCAAATGACGCAGGCGCTGATGCCTGCTCTGGAGCAATCGGATGATGCGTCGGTGATTTTTACATCGTCTGGGGTGGGTCGCGTGGGTCGTGCGTTTTGGGGCGCCTATGCGGTTTCCAAGTTTGCGGTGGAGGGCATGGTGCAGGTGTGGGCCGCAGAGCTCGATGGCGTGGGGCCTGTGCGCGTCAACTGCATCAATCCTGGGGCAACGCGCACGGGTATGCGGATGCAGGCTTTTCCAGCGGAAGATCCAAACAGTTTGGTCACAGCGGCCGAGATTATGCCGACGTATCTCTATCTGTTGGGTGGTGATAGTAAAGCGGTTAATGGTCAGTCAATTGACGCTCAGCCGCGCCGCTAACTGCGGCCGCGACTTTGCTGGCTTGACTGTGCTGACTCTAGGCAGGATAAGAAAGGGCTGTTAAGAGGCTCTTCTCAAACGCTCCTCTCAACGCCTGTTCATAAGCGTTACAGCGGAAAATCTTTATTTATAGGTGTTGCCGCGGGCACGCAATTTTTTCTCTTTGCGCTCACGCATTTCTCGCACCACACTCTTCTCGCTAATTCTCGGCGCGCGCAAGTTGACCGCGTGAAACAGGGAAATAACTTGCTTAGGGTCTAATTCGATAAAGTCGGAGCTGCGTACAATGGATGGCAAATCGATAGGCCCGTAGCTAATTCGCTTGAGTCGGTTGACTTCCACATCTTGAGATTCCCACAGACGCCGCACTTCTCGGGTGCGCCCTTCTGCTAGGATCACTCTGAACCAGCGATTGCTGCCGCCTTCGTCGTGCTCACCACGCGCATGCTGAGCTTTCACCGACTGGAAACGCGCAACGCCGTCTTCTAACAGCACGCCCTCGGTCAGCCGTTTAATCATGGCTTCGTCAACTGTACCGTGAATGCGCGCCATATATTCGCGCTTTACTTCGTATGAGGGGTGCATCAAGCGGTTGGCCAGCTCTCCGTGATTGGTGAACAGCAGGAGTCCGCTGGTGTTGATGTCGAGGCGCCCAATTGCAATCCAACGACCTCTACTGAGGCTTGGCAAACGGTCGAAAACCGTTGGCCGACCATCGGGGTCTGATGTCGTGCACACTTCGCCCTCTGGCTTGCTGTACATGAGCACGCGCGGGGTTTCGTCGGTGACTATATTGACGGGGCGGCCATCGACGAGGATACGGTCGTCGGACTCGGCTCGATCGCCGAGCTTGGCGACTGAGCCGTTGACTGACACGCGGCCTGCTGAAATCCATTTTTCAAGTTCACGACGAGATCCCAATCCCGCTGTTGCTAGCACTTTTTGTAGTTTTTCACTCATGGTTGGTGCTGCTCTGTAAGTCGTCGTTGTCCAGTGTGTCGGAGGCGTCGTCACCATCGCTTTCGCTTTGGAGACTAAAATGTTCGGGGGCGAGATCGTCGCTAGCGGTAATCTCATCGTTGGCTGCGACGCGCGCAAGCGCTTCTTTGTCCATGCCGTTTGTTAACGCCAGCTCAAGCTCTGGGTCGAGCTCTGAAAAATCTTTGATCTCGCTGAGGGCAGGCAGTTGCTGCAGACTTTTGATATTGAAATAGTCGAGGAACGTTTTTGTGGTGGCGTAGAGCGAGGGTTTGCCGGGCACATCGCGATAGCCAACCACACGGACCCAGTCGCGCTCTTGCAATGTTTTTATGGTGTCTGAACTTACCGCAACGCCTCGCACCTGTTCGATATCACCGCGGGTGAGTGGCTGCCGATAGGCGATTAGGGCCAAGGTTTCTAGCATGGCGCGGGAGTAACGCTTTGGCTTTTCCGTCCAGAGTCGATTTATCCAGGTAGAGAGTTCTTGGCGCACTTGAAAGCGATAGCCGCTGGCGGTCTGCATTAACTCAAAGCCACGGTCTCGGCACTCTGCTTCAATTTCTTCGAGGGCTGCGCCAATTTGATCGCGTGGCGGGCGCTCATCATCCTCGAACAGACCTTCAAGTCTGGCGATGTCGAGGGGTTTTCCGGCGGCTAACAACGCGCCTTCAATAATTTTTTTAATTAAATCGGAATTCATGATGCTCTTGCTTTTACGTGTATTGGGCCAAAAGATTCGCTCTGCACGATCTCCACCAATGACTCTTTAATCAGTTCCATAATGGCCAAAAAGGTGACCACTACGCCGAGTTTTCCCTCTGAAAATTTAAATAGACTCACAAACGGCACAAACTGTTGACCGCGCAGTGCCTGCAACACGTCGGACATGCGCTCTCTGGTGGAGAGTTTTTCCATCTCTACTTGGTGGTGCTCAAACATCTCTGCCCGGCGCAACACGTCACCAAGCGCCGCCAATAATTCGCGCATATCGACTGGCGGATGTTGCACTTCAAGGTTGCGCTCTGGCGCGTCGGCTGAGGCCTGATGAATGTCGCGCCCAAGTCGGGGCATTTCGTCAATATCATCCGCTGCTTTTTTGAAGCGCTCGTACTCTTGCAAGCGGCGGATAAGTTCTGCCCGAGGATCTTCCTCGCCGTCTTCTTCCATGACTTGACGGGGCAGCAACATGCGCGATTTGATTTCAGCTAACATCGCGGCCATCACCAAGTACTCTGCCGCCAATTCTAGCTGTATGGTACTCATCAGCTCGATGTAACCCATGTACTGACGGGTGATCTCGGCCACGTTGATATCGAGAATATCTAGATTTTGACGGCGGATAAGATACAGCAGTAAGTCGAGTGGGCCTTCGAATGCTTCAAGAAACACTTCAAGTGCATCGGGCGGAATATAAAGGTCCTTCGGCAGAACCGTATACTCTTTCCCCAAGACCATGGCGAAGGGCATTTCCTCTTGCTCGGGACGCAGCTTGCGCGCACCTTTGCGACTCTCAAGACTCTGTTCAGCGAGGCTCGCAGACTGCTCTTGCGCGCTATTCTCGCCTTGAATGTCGCCTTGAATGTCGTCTTGGACAGAGGTAGCTTCGTTAACCACGTTGAACTCAATTAATCAGTAGAGCGCAATTATAACCACAATGGCGCCTGTAGCCATCATGATTATAGGTAAACGGAAAAATCGCCCATTCCCTGACGGATAATTTCCGGGGCAGGGCCAGTCATATCAACCACCGTTGATGGCTCCAAACCGCAGTAGCCGCCATCGATAAAGACATCGATATGGGGCTCCATAATCTGACGAATGTCGTAGGGATCGGTCAGGGGGTACTCGTCGCCGGGCATAATCAGCGTAACGCTCATCATCGGTTCGCCCAGTTCTTGTAATAACGCCTGCGCAATCGGGCTGTTGGGCACGCGCAAACCGACTGTTTTGCGCTTGGGGTGCTGTAAACGACGCGGCACTTCTGAGGTTGCGTTTAAGATAAATGTAAATGGCCCTGGGGTGCTTGCCTTGATCGCGCGAAATGCACTGTTCTCAACTTTGGCATAGCTAGACAGCTCTGAAAGATCGCGACACATCAGTGTGAAGTTGTGATTGCTGTCTAAGCGGCGAATGGCGCGAATGCGGTCAAGTGCTTGTTTGTCACCAATATGACACCCGATGGCATAGACTGAGTCTGTCGGATAAACAATCACACCACCTTTGCGGACAATCTCGGCGGCCTTGGCAATCAGCCGCTGCTGGGGATTTTCTGGATGGATCGATAAATAGTCACTCATGATTATCTTCGGCTCAAAGTATGTTGATCGGTTTAGGGGGCATTATCCCATAACAACAGTGCGATGCGTTGATTTAGATGACCTTTTCGCTAGTCAAAAAGGTGTCGGCAAAGAGGTCTGCCGGCAGCGGCTTGCTGAAGAGGTAGCCTTGAAAATGATCGCAGCCCAAGCGCTGCAAAATCGCCCGCTGCGATTCTGTTTCAACGCCTTCTGCAACGGTTTTTAACGTGAGGCTTTTTGCGAGGGCAACAATGCCAGTGACAATTGCCACGTCGCTGGAGTCAGATTCAATATCGCGAATAAACGAACGATCTATTTTTAACAAATCAACCGGTAATCGTTTGAGATAATTTAACGATGAATAGCCGCTACCGAAATCGTCGACAGCAATCGAAATGCCCATTTTTTTGATTTTCTTGAGTTCGCTAATCATCACTTCGGGATGTTTCATTAGGGTGCCTTCGGTGATCTCCAGTTCCAGCACATTTTTCGGTAAATTGTGCTGGCGGATAAGACGCTGTAATTTCGTGTGCAACTGTTCCGCAATTAAATCTTTGACTGAAATATTAATCGCCAATGTCAATCGATGGTTCTGCGCTAACCATTTGGTCAGTTGCAAGACGCCATTCTTAAGCACCCAATCACTTAACTGGTTGATCAGCCCGCTCTCCTCTGCCAGCGGTATAAACACGTCCGGCGGGACTAACCCTTTAGTCGGATGATTCCAGCGCACCAAGGCTTCTGCGCCAACCAACTTGCCAGTCTGCATGTCTATCTGCGGCTGGTAGTAGAGCACTAGCTCGTTCTCTTGAATACCTTTGCGCAGCTCTTGCTCGAGCTTGAGTCGGGAGGCAATCTCAGCCTCCATCCCCTGCTCGTAAAAACAGAAGTGATTACGCTTCTCTTTGGCGCGAAACATCGCCGAATCGGCGTGCTTGATGAGCGCGCTGACATCTTCTCCATCGTCGGGAAAAATTGAAATTCCGATACTGGTTGTGACGCACATTTTCTGTTGCATAAAGGCGAAGGGCTGACTCACCGAGCGGCAAATTTTCTCCGCGACGTGGGCCGCACTTTCGGGGCCATGGACGTTCTCAAGAATAATCGTGAACTCATCTCCGCCGAGGCGGGCAATAAAATCCTGTTCCCGAACACAGTTGCGGATGCGATCAGCTACAGCCTTTAATAGTAGATCTCCCGCTTCATGACCAAGAGTGTCATTGATCATTTTAAAGCGATCCAAATCCAAAAAGAGAATCGCAAATCGCTGCTTTTCAAGTGCTGCGCGGTTCACAATGATACGAATTTGCTGTTTGAGCTGGGCGCGATTAGGCAGGCCGGTCAAGGGGTCGTGATAGGCCAATTGTTTGACATGCTGTTCAGCTCTGTTGGCTTTAATTAACCGCACAACCCGCTGTTTTAGCACTGAAAAATTGATTGGCTTGGCAATATAGTCCGTCGCGCCGCAGGAAAAAGCGCGCACGATCGAGGTCTCATCTTCGAGCGATGTAATCATCAGCACCGGGATATCGGCGCCATGAGGAATCTCGCGAATCATCTGGCAGGCATCAAAGCCGTTGAGCTGAGGCATCACCGCATCCATGAGGATCAGCTCTGGCATGCTGCGCTTACAAATAGTTAGTGCCTGCATACCGTTGCTTGCCTGCTCGACTTCGTAGTTTTCCCGCATAAATACATCAACTAGACCCATGCGTGTGGTGCGATCATCGTCAACGATGAGTATTCTGCTGTGGGTAGGGTTGCGTTGAGAGGTTGTTACCATGGGACTGTCTGAACTGGTTTCCTGTTTGAGATCGTCGCATAGCCTGTCAAATGCGGCAGCTAACTTATTGACCTGCTCGATCGCATTGTGCAGATCTGACTGCAAGGCCCGCTCCTCCAGCTCACGACTTAACTCAACCAATTCAAGCGCACCAAAGTTAGCCGCACTGCCTTTGATGGTGTGCGCCAATTCTCGCGTTTGCTGGACATCGTCAGCGTCGATCGCCACTCGCAACTGGGACAGATAAACTGGCGTGTCTTCAACAAACGCTTCTATCATCGATCCCACAACTTCTCCCACGGTCTCTCTTAACGCAGCGACGACCGCCGCGTCATAACTTAGCGGTCGATAGGACGTTTGCGGATGGTGCAAGATGTTTGCGCTGTTCGCTTGTGATGATTCAGCGGTGGCGATATTGAGCCCCACCCACTGCGCCAGTTTCTCGCGCAGACCAGTCAGGCTGAGGGGTTTTGGCAAAAAGTCGCTCATGCCAGCGTCTTTGCAGCGCTGTTTTTCACTGTCGGAATTATTTGCGGTCATCGCAATAATCGGCAGTGAGCCCATGGCATCGCCTTCGTAGACACGAATCTGAGCTGTGGCATCGTAGCCATTCATCAGCGGCATACTGCAGTCCATAAACACCGCATCAAACTCTTCGCGAATAACAGCCTCGACCGCCTCTCTGCCGTTGCTCGCTTGCGCGGTCGTACAGCCCAATTTTTCCAACATTGCCTGAGCCACTTGCTGATTTGGCCGGTTGTCATCGACAACTAATATTTTGAAACTCTGACGGGTTGGTTGCTGGAGAAACTCGAAGCTCTCCTCGTCTTCAAACTGTTGATGAATAAGATACTTGTGGAAGAAATCTGAGAACGACTTTGATCGCAGTGGTTTGTTTAAACGCGGCAGAGATAACTCGCGCACAGTGACATCAACATCCCACGGATTGCACAACAACGCCACGAGGCACGCTGCCGATTGGGGTTCGCGCTCAAGAAACTGAACTAAATTGTGGATTTTAATGTCAGTGATATCTTGATCGATAAACACCACATCAAAGCAGGTTTCCGATGTGCACTGGCGTATTTCTCGCAACGCGTCCTGCCCATTTTCTACGAAAGTCGTCTGTACATTCATCACCGCTAAATAACGTTGGGCAAATGCCGTAATAATGGGACTAGTGCTGACAAATAACGCACACATACCGCTTATGTCGTTAGTAGCGGCATCGCTTTTCGGAGATGAAGAAATCTGAACCGGGACGACAAAGCTAAACTCACTGCCACTCCCCAGTTCGCTAGAGACGGCCATTTCACCGCCCATCTCACCAACAATTTGTTTGCTAATCGCAAGCCCTAAACCAGTTCCGGGATACCTCTTGGTACTCGATGAATCCAACTGAGTAAAAGCATCAAAGATGCGCAGCTGATCATTTGGGGAGATGCCGATTCCGCTGTCGCGCACAACAAACTTCAGGCGAGCATGGGTGCTATGGCTGGTCGTGCTGTCGATCATTCTTTGATCTCCTTCGGCACGGTCAAGGCTGACATGAATAGACACTTCCCCTGAATCGGTAAATTTGACGGCATTACCGGCAAGATTAATGAGTACTTGCCGTATTTTGGCACTGTCAGAATGGATTACCGCGGGGACATTTTCTTCGATGAGATAACCGATATTGATTTTCTTTTTCAGCGCGGTGCTGGAGAGTAAACCGACAATGGAATCTAAGCTCTCTTCCAACACATAGTCTTGGTTGTTAAACGTGAGCTTCCCCATATCGGCTTCTGAAAAGTCTAAAATCTCGTCGATCAGAGATAGTAAACTTTCGCCAGATGATTTGGCGGTCTCGACGTATTCTTGCTGCTTAAGACTCAGCCCCATGGTCAACAATAAATCGAGCATGCCGAGAACAGCGTTCATGGGCGTGCGCAGCTCGTGGGTGACATTGGCAGCAAATTCACCTTTGACCCGCGCTGACTCAAGTGCCGCATGCATAGCAAGCTGCAGCTCCTCCCGCCGCTCTTCTAAAACCTCCATCATGCGATTAAAGGATGCTTGCATGTGCGTGATATCCACAGGACCTGCAATATCAGACCTAATTTTTTCATCGCCGCGCTGAGCCAGCTCCATCACTGCGGATAAGCGGTCAATGGGTTGCGTGAGTCTGCGGGAAAAGTAGAGTAAAACGGCTAACAAAAGACACGCACCCAAAAAGGAGACCATTAAGTTGTTTCTCAACGTACTGTCTTGCATAAGGTTCAGCGTTTCTTTGGTGACGACAACAGTGATATACCCAAGAAGCACTTTTTCACTTGTTGCGGATTGCAGTTCAAAGTCGTTAGCCTCAGTGCTGGAGAAAACGGGCGCAGAGAAAGTCCACGTACTATCGTCTTCCGCGATAAGACTTAACTCCGCTGCTCTAGTCGGCAAAGGCTCATCTGCTAGTAGCTGAATAGTTTCCGTCTCGCTTAATAGCAACTCTGCGGAGCCCTGTATGCTGGGGTCATCTGAATTAGCAGACGTGTCATACAGTTTGTCTAACTTTTCAGTTTCAATGGTGATGCCTAAAACACCGGGAAAATTGATGGCACTCTCACCCACATCGCGAGCAGCCACGGAACTTTGGTAAAGAAGCGCAATTTCACTTTGACGAGCGAGCGACTCGGTGACTTGCATGCCTTGCGACACTTGGTGTTTTTCAATAATTGAACTAGATATACGACTGACAATGATTGATGTGGCGAGAGCAAGTAAAAGAATACCGACAATAAAAACTAGCGCGAGCTGAGCTCTAAACCTCAGTTGGTCGAAAATTCCTCGCTTAAAATGAATCACGCCAATCACCGCGCCGGAAGCACAAGATCAATTTCTTTGCGCATATCGTCCGTGAGATTTATCCCTAAGTGATTACTGGTGCGCTCATTGAGAGCGATAAAAATATCCTCCAGGGGCTTCATTTTTGCCGTCGATACCCGCCCATTGGCGACATCCTGAGCAAGACGACCCAGACTGAACCCCATTTTGTAGTTGTTGGGATACACAGAAAAAAGCGCGCCGCGTTTAACGTGCACTGGATTTGACGAAAAAACTACAAAATGCCTGTCCCAAGATCCTTGCAATAAAATAGCCAGCAGAGCGTTATTCAAAAATGCTCCGTCTGGGGGAATCCACACGGCGTCATCGCCGTCGAGCTGATGGACAAGATCGCGGTAAACGGCCGCAGCTGCGCGGACATCATCGGCACGGTGGACAACAAATTGAATGCCGAGAAGAGTAAATGCGCGGGTTGTTTTCTCAAGGCTAATAACATGTTCGCCAGGCTTGGCGACGATGTGGACGTTTTTTACCTTAGGCACTAAGACTGGCAGCTTTTGCGCGATGGCGGAAGGGCTTGGAATCAAAGTTATTCCGTGAACATTAGCAACTTCATTGCTCACTGCGCCAACGATCAATCGGTGTTCAATATCGGCTTCTGAGACTAATCGAGAGATTCTATTCCCCAACAGAAGCACGGGCGTGTGGATATCAACAACGTGAACAAAATCTACAGGTGATTGGTTTTCGCTGAATGCCGCGCGCTTGACGCCGCCGCTGTAACCCGCTTCTGCTCCGCGAACGATTTCATCAAAAACTTCCGCAAACGGCTGGCGTACCTGCGGATAGACAACCATAAGTTCGACAGCGGAACTAAGCTGGCTGAACACCCCCGTCAGCATTCCGAGCAACGCCACCGACCACTGTATCTGTGTTGTTTTTATAGCATTACTCCCTGTAGTGCTTTAAAAAATACTTTTTGAGTCCTTATCGCCAAACTCGCTTATCGCCAAAGTCAATGCAATAAGAATCTTAGCTCCTGATATTAGTCTAGACTCAAAAACTGTAGCGAATCTCCGCTAAAAAAGTTCTACCTGGCAGCGGCAAATCATTCGGTATAAACGGAACAGGGTCTGAATTAGGGCTGGGCTCACGGGCATCTGCATCGAACGCATTATTGACAATAAAGCCTAGTTCAAATGATTCCGACAGAATTTTTCGCAGAGTAAGATCAACTGTTTTGTAGTCAGTAATCGTCGGCCTCGGATCACCGCTGACACGATTTCTGTCCATCACCCAATTGAGCTGAATATTCATGCGCCAATCTTCTGGCAACAGCCAGTCCACTCGCGCATAGAACTGCTTTTCCGGTGAATTGGCTGCAGGTCTATTTATCAATTTGTCTTTTGACTTCTGCACTGACAAGTTACTGACAATGGTCAGCGAGGGTGATGCAGTCCAGTTAACTTCAAACTCAACACCATGCCCCGTCTGTTGACCGGCATTTTGCGCTGTTCGAGTACTGCCATTAGAGTCGGGTACAAATTGAATAATATTTTTCCAGTCGTAATAGAAAAAATTCGTATTGACGATCAACTGATAGTTGGGACGATAGTCAAAGGCGACTTCAACGCTTTCCATCTCCTCGGGCTTTAGATTGATATTACCTAAAATCAGTGGATTATTGATCGCTCTGGTTTGCGCAAAAGAAGGTGCACGGAAAGCCTGACCATACAAAAATTTGGTGGTTAAGGTATAGCTTGTTGACCAGACCAATGCCATCCGCGGATTGGTCGTTGTACCAAAGTCCGAATAGTCATCATGACGCAATCCTGCGGTTAACTCCCAGTCATTGGCAATCAGCCAGACATCTTGAAAATAGATGTAAGAATTTTTGCGATCCCCCTCAGTCATAAATACATAGGGTGTATCAGAGACGTCAACCTGCGGTTCACCGGGCAAAATAATTTGGCCAGTCGTGGGATTGATGCCAAAATTTCTCATCTCTGTCACTTTATCAATTTCACCTTCGTAGTAACCTGTGCCCACGGTGAGAACGTGTTTATCAAAACCTTTGTAGCCAATATGAAGACCGAGGCGCATATGATTTTCAAAAATTTCCGGCGTACCAATGACGCCATCGGGAAATGGCGGAAATAGTGGTGTTAGCGACGCATCTAGAAAAGGACCCGTTGAGCCTGCTGGATAAAGCACAAAATCGCCCTCGACTTCCTGTGAGGTATCAAAGTAACTGGCTTGAAATTCCAGTGATGTATCCTCAAACAGCTTTTCTTCGACGTAGGTAAGATCAATATTGAAGCGCTTGCTGGCAAATTTATTGTCTAGGTTGATCACTTCTGCGGCACCAGCGCCGTCGCCGATGTTAGTGCGCAGTTGTCCTCCTAGTCTGAGCTTCCAGCTTTTATAGATGGCTTCCGCTCTCAAGTCAGCAGCCTCTCCTGACCGATTAATTTTTCCGGGCGCGGCTGAAACCCGCGTTCCAGTTAAAAGGTCCAAAAGACTTTGCGCATCGCTTTCAATCAGCCTGTCAGACCCGTCAGTCTTACTAAGTTCCAAAATTGCCGACATAGCGACATCATTTTTCTTACCAGCCGTTGATAACCATACGTTCTTAGTAGCGTTGCTGCCAAAACCTAGCCCAGCTAAATTTTTTGCTATTTCATCAGGCCCCTTGGTCACTATATTGATTACGCCTGCAAAGGCATCGGCACCATAAAGCGCAGAGCCAGGGCCGCGAATAACTTCGATTCTTGAGATTGCCTCAACAGGCATGCCACCCCAGACAACATTCCTGTCTCCCTGGAAAAGATTAGTAATGGGGATGCCATTAACCAGCATTAAAACTTGAGGATTGAACCCTGCATAAACCCCTCGAAAAATATAGAAGGGGTTATACCCAATAACATCGCGGTTGATATGCAAGCCAGGCACCGTCTCTAGGACTTGATCTATATCCTTAGCGCCACTTGCCTTAATTTGTTTGGCGGTAATTACCGATGCAACCGCAGGCGCCTTTGCGATCGGCTGCACGCTGCCTGTAGCAATAGAGACATAATTTTCATCTCCGTAAATACCGGCAAAATCGACGTCGGACTCTGTGGCTTCTTGGCCTAAAACTATCTGGGAAAAGAGTGCTGTTGTCAGCACAAAAATAGAATACTTAACCATTTCTCAATCTCCTGTATCCAACACCCAACTTTTCTCTTCTACCGCTCCGGAAAATTCCAGCCGAGAGGTACGAAGAGGAAAAAAACAACCTTCCTGCTGTGCGCTAGCATCGACAAAACAGGCCATGGCACCTGCTGTAAATGCCACAGTTGCCATGTGGTAAAAATCTATAGGTGTTAACCCCTCATCAGCAAGAAGCGCGGCACAAACAGCAGCAATATTAATTTGATGCTTTAGTTTTGTTGCCCCCAAATAGTCCCCTACCGCAAAAGCCAGCTTTACAAATTTACCGCTCCCGCACCCAATTGAACGCGCAAATTCCATCATCGGCTGAACACGCTCATCTGCCTTAACCAGCGGTCGACCATAGCCATACACACTGCGAAACTGCTTCAATTCAGAATCAACGATGCTCTCCAAACTTTCCCCGGATGCGAGGCGCTGATCAGCTCGGTAAAAAAAGTCTGTCGCGCCTTTAATGGGTCGCAGCCCATACAACGTTGCCTCAGTTACAGCTACAGATGCAGCAGCTGCCAACGCACCGGTTGATCGCGCTGTACCTGCCAAGGCAGACACACGATTATTCCAAATGCGTGGATCAGGAAAGCTAGTGCAGATAACCCACATACCCTCCATAAGTCGTGCAACTTTCTCCGACTCTCTGCCGGTAACAGCAAAGAGCAGATACTGCATCCATGAGTGATTATTGAGTTCGGTAAAAACATTTTTGCCGCGCAAGATAACCTTGTCGCAGGGGTACCATCCACCCATCGAGGTCTGCCAATTATCCTCAAAGTGCTCTAATGTGTTGTGAAGAGTCATACACTTTTCCCACCGTTTTGAAATAGCTACGGGTTTAATGTGAACCCGTTGGCAAAGAATGGGTATTTGCGCCACCCGAGTTTCTCTTGCTCTAAGGCGTGCACGGCCGCACCAGGCAGACGCAACAGCAGATAGAGCATTTCCGCCTGTTCTGGCGGAAATTCAAGGTCGTAAAACGCTGCTGCGGCAACGCCTGAAAAGGCCAATGGATAACCCACCGCACGCTCAAGCTGCTCACGATTGGCCTGCAACCAAGTGAGACAAGGTGTTTGACCTACCTCAACAAGATGCGCCAATGTCTGCTGCACTGGCTTGGGGCAGGTCACGCCATGAGGGTCAAATCCTGGCGTGTGCTCCATGGGCGACCAAACATCCATGCGCCCTTCTTGCGGAGGCTCTCTGATCACCTGCAGCCACGAACTAAGATCTATCTGACAGTGTTGCCAATATTCCATGCAGTGAAACACTTCGCGGGCACCACCCAGATTACCTGCACCTACCGAGATGGCTGCAATCAGCGCGGCGGGATGAGTGGAACCGCCCACGCCTGCATTCATGGCGGCACGCACACTGTGATCTCGGGGGCCAGGATTAGCCAAAGCAACGGCAAGTGATGAGAGTATTGCTGACTGGTGTGGCTTGGGTGCCGTCAATTTGAATAGGAGGAATAAGTAATCGATAAAGCTGGCATTTTTTATCAGATCGCCGTAAACGTTGTAGCCGCCGCAATAGCATTCTGCGGCGGCAAAGGGATTGTCCGGCTGAGGGGTTTCGCGCCAAATTTTGCTGGTTATTGTCTCGAGGGGTTCGCTAGGCATGTTGCAGCTTCAACACATTTGTTCTCATGGAGATGGGTGGTGCTTCAGTGCGATCAATTCTAACATCCAGTACCGTCGGCCCCTTCCGAGCGCATATGGTGTCCATTTTTAATTGCGCGAGATCTTCCGGTGAAGAAATGATGTGCCCGGGGGCGCCCATCGCTTTTGCTAGCGCGTAAAAATCAACCTTAGCAATGGTATTGGCAGTCACCTCAGCACCCGTTAGCGCTTGACCGTGTCGCACCATGCCATACCCGCTGTCATTAAGAATAATAAAAATAACAGTTAACTTTTGTTCGATCGCGACGGTAAGCTCTTGACCGCTCATTAGCCAACTTCCATCACCCGTAATACACACTACCGGCGTTTCTTTCATCGCTAAGCTGGTACCCACTGCGCTCCCGATAGCCCAACCCATCGAGGCAAAGTCGATAGATATATTGAAAAGTCCTGCTCTACCTCGCATGCCTGTTAACCGCCGATCAAACGGGTGAAGATAATGCGTTGCCCACGCAAAGCTCGCACCGCAGTCAGCGAGATAGCGTGTATGTGGAGGAAACAAACGAGGTAAGTCGCGCATTAAGCGCTGAGGTTTAATCGGCGTAGCTTCTGAGTTGTAGGCTTGAATATTATCAAGCTCAAAATGCATTTTAAGACTGGCTGAAAACTCTTCGTCAGACAGCTTTGCAATTTTTTCTTCTTGCTCGGTACGCGCTACGACTTTGAGCCTATGACGCGGATCGTTTCGATATTGATCATGGATATGGCTAAAAATTGTTGCTAGGCAGCCTCTCACGTGAAGCTTTGCCATAGGGGTTTGCGTCAAATTCGATTCGGTGGATTCAATATGCACTAACTTGCCATTCAGTAAAGTTTTGGTATCCCATGCATTACTTGAAAACTCACCAAACCGCGCCCCGATAGCGACAACTAAATCAACTTTGGGATCAGAAAGGAGCCTTTTAGCAGAGGCGTGCCCAGCGAACCCCACCACGCCCATAAATAGGGGGTGGTAGGGACTAACCAATCCTTTCCCATGGGGCATCACCAGTATTTTTGCGTCAACCAGTGAGGCTAGATTGAGAATACTCACAATCGCCACACTCGCCTCATCGCCAACAATGAATACGGGGGTTTTGGCATTACTTAACTCGGAGTAAAACTTGCTGACGGCTTTTTCGTCGATTAGCATCGGCTTATCGAGTATGTGGTTTAACTGATAACTTACTTGAGAAACCGTTAACTGGGATGCCATCACATCGCGAGGGATACTTAAATGCGCCGGGCCGCTCTGAGATCCCATAGCCGACATAACTGCGGCTATTAGTTTGTGTTCAAACTGATCGACGTGAGAAACCAACGTATTGTATCGAGTAAAATATTGATACAAACCAACAGTGTTTACACCTGTGCAGGAAGAGTCCTGTAATGCACAGCGACCAAATGCCGTAATCGCCGTCTGAGCCGTAATAACCAACATCGGTATATTGTTTTCATAAGCCGAGGCAACGCCAGTGATCATATTGGTTGCACCCGGTCCGGTGGTGGAGCAGCAAACACCTAACTTGCCTGTGTTGCGCGCGTAGCCTTCAGCCATAAAAGCAGCGCCGGTTTCGTGGCGGGCAACCACCGCGCGGCAGCCTCCTTCGCGCTCACTGCGTGCTAATGCGTCATATAAGGGCTCTATGGCGCCACCAGGTACGCCAAAAACATATTCAACACCGAGTTGGTTAAGGTAGGCGACTAATAGGTCGGCCATTTTTGAGCCAAAGATCACAGAGGGTTGGTCAGCGAGGGGAGTTTCAGGCTTTTTCATTTCTTTTTGCCTTTATAAATAAACCAAACCTTTATAAATAAACCAAACCTTTATAAATAAACCAAATACAAGGAGGCAATAACCTTAGAACGCCATTTGCGATACTTTTATTAATAGATGAGGAATTGACGCTTATCAAAGATATTTACTCTGCGACGATGGCAGGGTGGCAACACCAAGAATGGAGCCTGCTGTTTTTTGCCGATAATTAGGAACCATATCGACAAACCGCGATGAGTGGTTACAATGCCGGTCCCTTTTTATGATTTGCGATTATGACTAGCACCATTGACGGCGCGACAAAACCTGCGAAAAAAGAGAGCCTGTTGTTAAACATGGCCTTCAATATTCTGATCCCTACTCTGGTGCTGACGAAACTGAGTGGCGAAGAGTATCTCGGTATCAAGTTGGCGATTATTGTGGCGCTGTCGTTCCCGATTATTTACGGAGTGAGGGATTTTCTGAGTCGCGGCACTTTCAATTTTTTCTCCGCGCTGGGCATTGTTAGCGTCAGCATGACGGGCGGCATTAGCTTGATGGAGCTAGACGCTATTTACATTGCGATTAAAGAGGCCAGCATCCCGCTGCTCTTTGGCGCTGCAACACTGGTGTCGCTGAAAACATCGCAACCGCTGATTCACACGTTGCTGCTCAATGACGCTATTCTTGAGACCGACAAAATTGCGGCGGCGCTGCAAGCCAATAACCGTCAACCAGAATTTGATCGGCTGCTGGTAAACGCTTCATGGATATTGGCGGGATCATTTCTATTATCGGCGGCACTGAATTATTTTCTCGCGGTGTATATGTTAACCGCCGACCCCGGCACACAGGCATTTAACGAACAATTGGGGAAGATGACAGCACTCAGTTTTCCGGTGATTGCCGTGCCCGCCATGATCGTTATGATTGGCGACATGTTTTACCTATTTCGCGGGATCAAGCGCATTACTGGCATTCCGCTAGAAGAGATTATTAAACAAAAATAAGGCTGACACCTATGTGGTACGCGATTATGAGTGAGGACGTTGACAACAGCCTCGCGAAGAGAATGCAGGCTCGCCCTGCACATTTGGAACGATTACAGCAGTTAAAAACTGATGGTCGACTGTTTGTGGCAGGCCCGCACCCAGCTATCGACGCGCTGGATCCCGGTGATGACGGGTTTACCGGCAGTTTGGTGATCGCCGAATTTAGTTCGCTGGCCGATGCTCAGCAGTGGGCTGACGCCGATCCCTATATGGCCGCAGGGGTCTACAAAAAAGTAACCGTGAAGCCCTTCAAGAAAGTTTTACCCTGAGACTCTGTTTAGGCGGCAAGTGGTTATCATTTGCCGTTGATCAGGGTATCATCCCCCTTCGTTCAACTGATCATCCGATAAAATCATGAATTATTTTGTTTTGGCATTTTCACTGCTTTTTGTCTCGCTGGCCTCTGTCGCGACTGCTCAACAATCTGAGGCTGACGATGCCGATGTGGCCGAGGCCACGTCCAGAGTTGTCTACCCAGAGGGCACGGTGGCTTATGTGACTGATGTATTCCGCGTACCGCTGAGAGAAACGCCCTGCTCACGCTGCACTATTGTTCATCGCGGAATTAAAAGCGGCACTAAGATGACCTTTATTGAGACAGTGGATGGCTGGGGACACGTTATTACCGACAAGGGTATTGAGGGCTGGATGGAGCAGCAATACCTTGTTCAAGAGCCTATCGCTCGCATTAAATTAAGCAAAATAGAAGCGCAGTCGGGCACCCTAGGCGAGCGCAATGCCGCACTGGAGAAAATGCTGGCGGAAGCACGTGAGGAAATAAAAGCCATTCGCGGTCAGCTGGACAGCTCTGAAGGCGCCAAAGATGCGTTGTTCGGCGAGTTAGCGGAGATTAAAAATATTTCTTCTGATGCGATTGCTCTAAACAATCAGAACGATCAGCTAGTGAAAAACAATCATATGTTGCAGCGTGAAAATGACGCGCTGAAAGCCAACGTGGATGACCTGCAAAAAGACAAACGCAATGAATCGTTTTTGTATGGCGGCTTGACTGTGTTTCTCGGCGCTATCTTAGTGGTTCTTATTCCAAAACTGCGCGGCAGAAAACGTTTCTCTGAATGGCAGTAGCAATCTACCCAAGGAGTTTGTGATGGTAATTCGCAAAGTGACTCGACTGGCGGCCTCGCTGTTTTTGAGCTGCTGTGTTTTTCTAACACAGGCGCAAGCGGAAAACCCACAGGTGCTGTTGCACACGGATTTGGGTGATATTGTGATAGAGCTTTACGCTGATAAAGCGCCAGTCACTGTCGACAACTTCATCAAAAACACCAATAACTATCACTACGATGGTCTGATTTTTCATCGCGTCATCCGCGGCTTTATGATTCAGACTGGCGGTCATACATTCGACCTCAGCTATCGCGAATCGGGGCGCCCGTCGATTGTGAATGAAGCGGGGAATGGCCTAAAAAACACTCGCGGCACTGTTGCTATGGCGCGCACCGCTGATCCGGACAGCGCTCAAGCGCAGTTCTTTATCAATCATCGCAACAATAAATCACTCAATCGCAGCCAATCCAGTGCCGGTTATGCCGTGTTTGGCGCGGTTATTTCAGGTATGCAAGTGGTCGACAAGATTGCCGCTGTTGATGTTGAGACTGTTGGTGATTATCAAAATGTACCGGTTGAACCAGTGCGTATTTTGACTGCTCGCCTGCTCAACCCCGCCGCTTGGCAAGCGCTGCCAGAGCCAAAACCTGAACCACCGCGTAATATGCCTGTTCCGATTAAATAATCACGCAGTAACCATTCACTTCTGATTGAGACGGCCCCACCGCTATGACTGCTTTAAGTATTAACCTCAACAAAGTAGCCCTAATTCGAAATTCGCGGGAGGGTAATTATCCAGATGTGGTCAGGTATGCGCAGCTCTGCATGGACCATGGCGCCGACGGCATCACTGTTCACCCACGTCCAGACCAGCGCCATATTCGTCCCGACGATGTGCGCCGCTTAGCAGCATTGGTCAACCCTGTCGCGGGAATTGAATTTAATGTTGAAGGCAATCCCTTCGCCCCGGCTATGGGCAGCTATCCCGGCTTTATTGAATTAGTCGAAGAAACGCTGCCGGATCAATGCACATTAGTGCCTGATGGCGACGACCAGTTAACCTCTGATCACGGCTTTGATCTAACCCAGTCAGCGGATGCCCTGCAACCGATTATCCAACGACTGCAAGACCGTGGCATGCGCGTCAGCCTGTTTATGGACCCTGATCTTGAGCAGATAAAACTCGCAAAGCAGGTCGGTGCCGACCGTATCGAACTTTACACCGGCCCCTACGCCGCAGCGTGGGGCACTGAGCAACTAGAGCCCCTTTTCCAGCAGCATTTTGCAGCAGCGGTACTAGCCACAGAATTGGGCATGGGTGTGAACGCTGGGCATGACCTTAACCTGCTAAATCTCGGAAAATTCGCCACTATTCCCGATCTGCTAGAGGTCTCGATTGGTCACGCATTTACCGTCGACTCGCTGGAGATGGGCATGGCCAGCTCAGTGCGGGCCTACAAAGCGCTGCTTGGTTAATCTTGAGTAGCGCGCCAACGCAGCTAACTCTCTCGTGTATAGGCGCTGGCCGCCTGGGTAAAACGCTGTGTAAACTGATGTCAGCGGCCGCGTTGGGCCCTGCCCTCAAGTTGCAACAAATCATCAATACCTCGCTACGCAGCGCAGAATCTGCGGTCGCTTTTATTGGCAGCGGCACCCCTACAACTAGCACTGACAGCCTGTTGCCGGCGGATATTTGGCTTATTGCTACGCCGGACCACGCCATTGCACCAGTAGCGACAGCACTTACCGAAAGTGGCGTGCTACGGGCTGGCGATATTGTTGTGCACTGTTCGGGCGCGCTTTCCTCCGAGATTTTAGGGGTACCAACAGAGGTTTTGCGCGCCTCTGTTCATCCGAGCCACAGCTTCGCCAACCCAGAGGCCTCGCTGCTGAGCTTTGCCGGCAGCGCCTGTGCGGTGGAAGGTGATGATGTGGCCACGCAGCGCTTGATGGGCCTTTTTAGCGCCATTGGTGGCCGCTGTTTTACCCTCGACCGTCAGCACAAAGCCCTCTACCATGCCGCGACGGTAATGGCCTCTAACAATCTTGTCAGTCTGCTGGCCGTTAGCCAACAAATGCTGGAAGCCGCAGGCGTGTCTGCACAGGAGAGTCGGACGATTCTCCAGCCGCTGATGCAAAATACTTTTTCTAATTATCTCAAGAGCAATCCTGTTGCCGCGCTGACCGGACCTATTTCTAGGGGCGACAGCAGCACGGTGGCCAGTCATTTGGCGAGCCTTGAGCAGCACCCAGACTGGCGTGCCATCTACTCAAGCCTCGGCGCGGCAGCGCTTGGCATTGCCGCTCAACAGCCCTATGCCAGTAAGGCACAATTAGATGCCATCGCCCGCTTATTAGATCGAGACAGCCCCCATGAATAAACCTGATAGCGCCGAATATCTGGCTCGCAAATCCTTCTTTAATCGACTTATTACCGTGTATGGACGCAATCCGGTCTATGAGATTTTAACTGACACATCGCTGCAAGTATTTCGCTTACATCTGGCGGAGTCGAATCGCACGGGCGGCATTATTGATCAAATTAAGGCTGCCGCGAGTCAGCGCAATATAGAAATTTGCTACCACAGCCGCGAGCAGCTGGCGCGAATTTCCCGCAATAGCAAACAGGATCAGGGCGTTGCCTGCGATATTCATTGCGCGGGCTACGAGCCCTACGAACAGGCCTTGGCGAACATGCCTCACGCGGGGCAGCGCCCCATTATTGCCCTCGATGGCATTACTAACCCGCAAAATCTAGGCATGATTATTCGCAGTGTCACTGCCAGCCCCGCACATGGCATATTGCTGCCGAGTAAAGGCTGCGCGGATTTTGGCCCACTGGTGATTAAAGCCAGTGCTGGCACACTCTTTAAAGGGACAATTTTGCGCTGTGACGGTTTAGTCGCTGCCCTGAAGGCGTTTAAGCAGAAGGGTTTTGAAATTTGTACGCTGTCGTCCCATCAGGCTGTTCCCTTGACAGAATTCAAACCAAAAGCGCCTATTGTCTATGTCCTCGGCAATGAAACTGAAGGGGTAAGCCGCGAGGTTGCGGCCCTCAGTGATCACCGTGTCGGTATTCCTATGGCGAACGGTGTTGAGTCGCTGAATGTGGCAATTACAGCCGCATTAATCGCTTTTAACGGTCTTTAAATGCCAGAGCGGCGAGCCCAACGCCGCGACGATCGATACGACCATGGTCATAACAGCAATCGCGGTAAATGTCTGGGTAAGACCGACATGTTCGATGGCAAATCCACACGCCCACGCGCCGATCGGCGCGCCCCCAAACAGACACAGCTGATAGACCGACGCCGCTCTTGAGCGGTGCGAATGGGGAACTTGGTTGTGTAAAATAGTGCGCCCGAGCGTCATGGACATACCTGAGAACGCGCCCCAAATATAGATTGCGGGCAACAGTAACCAAAAATTTGGCGCGGTCGCGATAACACAGACCAGTGCGCCACGGCCAAGAAAACTGATAATCATCAGTCGACCCGGTCGTTTGAACGTGTCTTTTCGGCGACTGACGAGGAAGTTAGCGGAGACGATGCCTAGCGTAAAAATGACCTGAAATGTCGCATAGAGACCCGCGCCGCCCATGTAGGACTGGCTCGCGAGCAATGGCATGCCCACGAGGTAGACGCCGAACCCCAGAAAACCGGTCGCCGAGACCAACAGCAGTAGATGCAGCAGCCGTTTATCGGTTAGAAATAGTGCGAAACCGGCGCGTAGATCACGCAGAGTTTGCTTGTTATTGACCGCTTTAGTATTCGCCTCTGTCTCATCCTGTTGACGCTCAAGTGTCGCCAACAGTTCCGCATCGACTTCCTGCTCGGGGTGACTGCGCTTAATCAGCAACGAACTCAACACAAACATACTGATTTGCACACACAACAGTGTGGTCAAACCAATATCATCGATCTGTCCCGCCAGAATAAAACCGACACCCTGCGCGAGAAATTGCACCATGACCGCCTTGGCCACCGCCTGATGCATACTATTTTGCGGTGCATAGCCGAGCAGGCTCTCCCGCGCAGGCTGAACAAAGGCCGACACAGTGCCATAAGCCATACCAAACATCAGCAAGAGCGAAAATGTTAGTTCACCGGAAGCGGCGGCCCCAGCCAAAATCGCAATTGGAAATGCGTACAACAGATACAGCCGCGACAGCCACGAGCCTCGATGACGACGGTCAGAGATGACACCACCGGGCAATATAAAGAGTAAATTTGGCAATAGAACAGCAAGTTGCGCCAAACCTAAGCGGCTCGGCGATTCGTTGAGTACGCCTATCACCAACCACGGGTAGAGAACGGTGTGCAGGCCCATAGCCAAGTTGCTGGTGCCGATGGTTGCCAGATAATGGCGAAATGAAAAGGCTTTTGAATCCACCTATTTACGCCAGCGGCGGATAGCCGCCAGTAGCCAGACAAGCGTCGCGGCGCTGGCGAGAATTATGCCGAGCACGAGCAGTGCCGTGAGTAAATTACCCCATAATTCGCCGAGCGAAACATGGTAAATTTTTACCGCCATCACTAAAAATGCGGCGCAACCAAACATGGATGCGAGCCATGCTGAGCGCTGCCTGATGGCGTTTCGTCCGGTTTTTTTCAACCCGAGTCCCCTTTCTGTTTTCTCTTTGCCACTGACAGTGGGCAGCGGCTGACTTATGCTAACCGGCCTCTTTGACCCATTCGCAGCGAATTTGAATATCCGATTGATTGGGCTTGTGGCCCATGCCATTGGTGGCAAATACAAAGGAGTGGACACCTGACATCTCAGTTTCCAGATGTACCGTGGCACTCACCCAGTACATTTTACGCAGCAACCCTTCAAACTGCTCTAACCAGTATTTCCACTCATGTTCTACGCCGATATAAGAGGCGCCAAAATGCATCACTTCGGTGGCTAAACTCAGGTCAATCGACTGTTGCTCTGGCAGAGAGAACATTTCTCTGTTGACCAAACTCCAAGATTCTGCGGAGGGCAGCTGCTCCATCGCCCGACGATTGTGGTGGCGATGCTGCGCGACGTCTTGGTCGGCAATGTTTTTTATCACACCGTAAACTACGGACTCTCCTCGAACATCACTATTCATTTACTTCTCCCTTTTTCCCTGCCTCTCTGTCAATGCCAGCCTAGCATAACGGTGCTCTCTGGCTATGTTTTAATCCGCGCCAAAAAGGCGATAAAGTCCGCCTCGTCCATCACTGGAATATTCAACGATTCTGCTTTATTCAGTTTCGAACCTGCGCCCGGCCCGGCGACAACTTGAGTGGTTTTTGCGGAAACACTGCCGGCGACTTTGGCGCCTAAATCCTGTAATCGGTCCTTGGCCTCGGCGCGACTCATCACGTCCATGGCGCCGGTCAGAACCCAGGTCTGACCTTTGAGCGGTTGAGAGTCCTGCGCGGTGACATCAATATCCGACCAACTCACACCTGACTCACGCAACGCGTTAATAATGGCCACATTGTCAGGATTGCGGAAGAAATCGCGAATAAAGTAAGCCACCACCGGCCCTATATCATCGACCTCCAACAACGCCTCTAAGTCAGCGTCAAGAATGGCCTCGAGCGAGCCAAAATTTTTCGCCAATGTTTGCCCCGTCGCCTCGCCTACTTCGCGAATGCCCAAGGCAAAGAGGAACTTGGCCAGCGTGGTCTGTTTACTTTTTTCAATGGCCTGAATGAGATTGGTCGCTGACTTTTCGCCCATGCGCTCGAGACCGGCAATTTTCTCAACCGTCAATTCGTAGATATCCGCCACAGAGTAGATTAAGCCATCATCCACCAGTAATTCGACGAGTTTGTCGCCGAGACCGTCGATATCCATGGCCTTGCGCGAGGCAAAATGTTTGATGGCTTCTTTACTTTGCGCGCCGCAGAAAAGCCCGCCTGAACAGCGAGCAACCGCTTCTCCGGGTGTTCGTCGCACGGGGGAATGACAAACAGGGCAATTTTCCGGAAAGAGAATCGGTCTGGCATCAGCGGGACGTCTGTCCAAGACAACTTTGGCGATTTGCGGAATGACATCTCCCGCGCGGCGAATAATCACTGTGTCGCCAATACAGACACCTAAACGCTGAATTTCGTCGCCATTGTGCAGGGTCGCGTTACTGACGGTAACGCCTCCAACAAAAACCGGCTCAAGTCTGGCGACGGGTGTAATGGCGCCGGTTCTGCCCACTTGAAACTCCACATCGAGCAAGCGCGTCATCTCTTCCTGGGCCGGAAACTTGCGGGCGATTGCCCAACGCGGCGCTTTGGCAACAAAACCAAGCCGCTGCTGCAGCTCTAGGTCATTGACCTTGTAGACAATGCCATCAATATCGTAGGGCAGCTGATCTCGGGTCTCTTCTAAGCGCCGGTAATAGTCCTGACAGGCGGCTATGCCCTGTGCAACCTCGGTGTGACGATTGATCTTAAAACCCCAAGTGCCGAGCATATCAAGCATATGCAGGTGACTATCGGGCTTACTGCCGCCTTGAAATTGGCCAACACTGTAGGCGCACATTTCCAGAGGCCGGGTTGCGGTGATTTTAGAATCTAACTGTCGCAAACTGCCGGCTGCGGCATTGCGTGGGTTAACAAAGGTTTTTTCACCGGCGGCAATCGCCGCGGCATTGATTTTCTCAAAGCCCGCGCGCGGCAGATAAATCTCTCCGCGGACTTCCAACAGCTGGGGGAAATCGCTGCCGCTAAGCTTTAAGGGAATACTTTTGATGGTGCGAACATTGGCGGTAATATCCTCGCCCACTTGTCCGTCACCCCGAGTCGCGCCGCGCACGAGCGCACCGTCGCGATAGAGTAAACTGACGGCTAGGCCATCCAATTTGGGTTCGCAGGCATATTCAATTAAGTCGTCGGGCTTGCGGTTGAGGCGATCTTTGATGCGACGATCAAAGGCATCGAGCTCTTCGTCACTGAAGGCGTTATCCAAGGACAACATGGCAACATCGTGTTTCACTTGCGCGAAAGACTGTAGCGCCGCGCCACCGACTCGCTGGCTGGGGGAATCGTCGCTGACAAGCTGGGGGTATTCTGCTTCTATCGCCTGCAAACGCCGCATGGCGCGGTCGTATTCACTGTCCGGGACACTCGGGTCGTCGAGTACGTAGTAGCGATGATTGTGCTGATTTAACTCGTCCTTGAGCCGTTCATACTCTGCGCGAACCTTCTCTGGAGTGTCTGCCATTTAAACGCCTATAAAATCAGTGTTCGCGACTGCGCCGAAATGCAACGTCGCGGGCGCGCTGTCGATAATGGTCTAGGGTCTGGCGGGTCATTGAGCTGCGGGTCTCGTCAAGAATAAACGCCTCAAGGTCGGCGGCCATACTGTCGACACACTCAATCATGATATCCAATGCACCGGCCGGATCGTCAAGATCATCCAGCGCCATAAAGAAAGTGACACCGGGCGTAGTCATTTGATCGATGGTTTTTAAATCGAAAGTACCTGGGTTGACCAAATTGGCCATGCTAAAAAGAACCTCGCCCGATCCATCAAGCTGCAGGTGGCGTTGAAATATTTTCATCTCACCAAAGCGCAAACCATTTTTGAGCGTCACGGATTGTAGATCTGTCCCCGACAATTTCTCGCCTTTGGGGGCCATTAGGTGCATTACCAATATTTGCTGTAGCTGGCTTGGGGTCTGAACTGGCTCGCGCTCAACTTTTTTGACGGGTTCCTGCTTTGCTGCTGTCGCGGCCTGCGGGCGCGGTTTTAACGCCGGAGGTGGTGTATCAATCAGATCTAACTGTTGCTGCCGAGGCTGCGAAAAGCCAAAATCGGGCTTTTGCGCCAGTGCTCGGCGCAGGTTTTCTTCCACTTGTAAAATATCGTCGTCGTCGCGAATTCCGACCACACGGGATCCACCGGAAGGGAACTCACTGTCCCTGATAAAATCATCGTCGTCATCTGGCCGCGAGTTTTTTTGCAATTTGCGCGACGACATATGCAAGTTTTCATAGCGGTGATGTTTCAGGCGGCGAGCGCCATCCAGAATAATCGCTAGCAATACCAGCAGACCCACAGCGATCAGTACTTCTCTTGGTCCTATTGAATCCATAAAGGCAAACTACTCAGGTTTTCGTTTTTGAATCTATAAGGGTAGGCCATTGCCTGCGCAATAATCTACTCCAGCCCTCTTAATCTCTATTCTGCATCTCTAGTGTGCCGATCAAGCGTCAGCTAATGCCGCCGCTTGATTGACGTCAACACTAACCAGACGCGACACGCCAGGCTCATGCATTGTTACACCCATCAATTGATTTGCCGCTTCCATTGAAATTTTGTTGTGCGTGATAAAGATAAACTGCACGGTATCTGACATCTCTTTTACCATCGCGGCATAGCGGCCAACGTTGGCATCATCCAATGGCGCGTCCACTTCGTCAAGCATACAAAACGGCGCAGGATTTAGGCGGAATATTGCAAATACCATGGCGATGGCGGTAAGTGCTTTTTCACCCCCGGAGAGCAGCTGAATCGAGGCATTTTTCTTGCCGGGCGGCCGCGCCATAAGGGTGACACCAGTATCTAATAAATCATCGCCGGTCATTTCAAGGTAGGCGTGACCGCCACCAAACAGTTTCGGGAATAGCTCTTGAATGTGGGTATTGACCAGTTCAAAGGTTTCTTTAAAGCGCGTGCGTGTTTCGCGGTCAATTTTTTGAATCGCTGTTTTTAAGGTGTTTAGCGCTTCTTCCAATTCGAGGTTCTGTGCGTCGAGATAGTCTTTGCGCTCGGACTCTACTTTATATTCATCAATGGCTGCGAGGTTGATCGGCCCCAGTCGTGAAATACGATTGGCCATCATCTGCAGCTGCTCTTCCCAATCCAACAATTCGGCGTCGTCTGCAAGATTTTCCAACAGGGCGTGAAGATCTGCCTGTTTTTCGGCAATTTGCTCCTCGATGGTGCGGCTTAACGTCTTGATTTCGGACGCTGCAATACGCTTTGCCTCAAGTTTGGCGCGCACAACCTGCAGCTCTTCTTCAAGCTCGGAGCGCAGTTTTTCCTGCTCGCGCATCTGATGATCAATGTCATCTAGCGCTGCTTTAGAGGCGTTCATTTCCGCCTCAATGGCCAGTCTTAACTCAAGCTTTTCAGCGAGTTCTTGCTTATAGTTTTCCGATGGATCGTCTTTAATATTGAACGCTTCACGCAACTGTTCACGGCGCTCTTGCAAGCGCGCCACTTGCACCGTTAGGCGCTCAATGCCGTCGCGAATTGATTTCAACTGCGTGGTCAGCGACCCCTCGCGAACGGCGAGACTTTGACGGAGATCGCGGTCTTGGCTGGCGCGGCGGCGGCAGGCGTCTAACTGCTCGCGCTGTTTGTCGCGCTGCGCTACCAACTGCTCGCGGCGCTGGGTATCCGCTTCCATCTTTTCAATCGACTGCTGCAATATCTCGCGCGCTGCAGCGAGGTTTTCCTGCTCAGTGGCGTGTTGCTGCTGGACGTCGGACAACTCTTTTTCCGCACGCTCTTTGCGCGCTTTTAACTGTTCTATCTGCACTTGGAATGCGCTTAACTTTGATCGCAAATCCGCATAGATACTCTGCTGACGGGCAACCTTTGACGCTATTTCCTGACGCTGCGCTTCAAGTGCACGCAGCTGCTGTTCGTTGGCTTGACGCTGCTCGGTCAGTTCGGCGACCTGCTGTTCAGCCTGCTGCTTATCGCGACCGATCACTTCAAGCTCTTGCTTGCGCTTGAGCACGCCGGCAGTGGCATCTTTGTCGCGAGCGACACGCAACCAGTTGTTGCCAAGCCAAATACCCTCGCGGGTCACCACTGACTCTGTCGCTGACAGCTGTGGCTGCAGGGCCAGCGCGTCGGCGAGGCTTTCGGCAGCATAAACATGGCTTATCAAGCCCTGTACGGCATCACCACTGACAAATTCACTAAGTAGACGACCTTTTTTAGCGCTGACGTTAGCGGCACTGGTGGCTTTGCCAATCAGCAGCAGCTCGCCTTTTTTGAAGTCGTCGATCAAACCAATATTGGCTGCCACATCATCCACGCTAACCGCTTGCAAATAGCTGCCCAGCACGGTTTCGGCCGCAATGTCCCAGCCTTCCGCGGGCTGAACAAAATCCGCGAGGCGGGGGTTTTTGCCAAGACCTTTTGCATCGAGCCATTTTTTCTCGTTGCCATCACCCATGGCTGCCTGCTGCAGGGCTTCCAGCGAAGCGCGTCGGCCCTGGAGGGTTTGCAGACGACTGCGGGCTTGATCAAGCGCACTGCCCAGCTGCTTTTCGCTGCTGCGCGCGGCATCAATTTCTTGACTGTTTTCGAGGCGCTGCGCCTCAATTGTTTTGCGTGAGAGCTCGGCATCATTGAGCTGATCTTGTATCGACGCCATCTCTTCTTCAGCGGGACTGGCTTGAAAGCTAGAGGCTTCTGCGCTCAGATTTTGTTGACGCTCGCCCAACCGTCGCATCAACTGCTCGAGATGCTGAATGCGCGACTGCTGGACTTCGGCCTGCTGGCGCGGCGCTGCCGACTGCTGGTTGAATTCGTCCCACGACTGCTGCCACTGCTGCATGGACTGCTCGGCAGCCTGCAGGGCCTCTGCGGAGATCTTCTCTGCTTCAATGGCTTTCTCAAGCGCGGGGGTCAGCTCGTTAAACTCTGCTTGCCAGCCGTTGGCTTTTGCAAGGTCGCTGTTTAAGTGCTGCTCGGCTTCAGTGAAGTTGCGCTCGGTCTGTTCAAGATCTTTGTGCAGCTCAGAGGCGCGCTGCTGGGCGTGTTCGATGGCCTGTTCAATTCGCGCAACATCACCACCCACTTTGTAAAAACGCGCCTGCACTTCGTTGAAGGCATCGCCGAAATCCGTCGCTTGACTGCGCAGTTTTTCGATCGCGGTATCACAGCCGCTGCGTCGAGCCTGAACTTTTTCCTGCTCGATCTCTAGAGCGTTGATGATCTGCTTTTGCTCTACGGCAGAGGCGTTGTAACCGCGCCACTTGAGGGCCAGCAGTTCTGCGGATATCTGCCGCTCTTCTTTTTTGTACTCAGTGTATTTTTCTGCTGATTTGGCCTGACGCTCAAGGCGACTCAGCTGACGGCCGAGCTCATCGCGAATATCCGTCAGTCGCTCCAAATTTTCCATGGTGCGAACCATGCGACTCTCGGTCTCGCGGCGACGCTCTTTGTATTTAGAGATGCCCGCAGCTTCTTCAATATAAATTCGCAGTTCATCGGGACGCGCTTCGATCAGCCGGGAAATCATGCCCTGTTCAATAATCGCGTAACTGCGCGGCCCAAGGCCTGTGCCCAAAAAGATATCGGTAATGTCACGGCGGCGGCATTTGCTGCCATTGAGATAGTAGTTCGACTGACCGTCTCGAGTCACTTTGCGCTTGATGCCAATCTCAGCGTAGGCGGCATATTCACCGACAATGCGGCCTTCTGAGTTGTCGAAAATCAGCTCGATGGATGCTTGGCCAACAGGTTTGCGACCACCAGAACCGTTAAAGATAACGTCGGACATAGACTCGCCGCGCAAATTCTTGGCGGAGCTTTCACCCATGACCCAACGCACGGCATCGATAATATTCGACTTGCCACAGCCATTGGGGCCGACAACGGCGCAGAGGTTGCTCGGGAAATTGACGGTAGTCGGATCAACGAAGGATTTAAATCCTGCAAGTTTTATCGATTTAAGCCGCATAAGTCATGATTCTATGTCTGTTTGGTGCATCGCTGCGGCCCAAAGGGTGACCACAATTCGTAACCTCGCATTCTACACACTAAGGGGCTGACACAAAATAGAAATAACCGCCACGCGGGTGCACAAAAGGGATTAGTGGGCCATCTTGCGCAGGGATTAATTCACTGCGTCTACGCGCTGTCGCAGCCTTACATAAGCACCGCAAAACAAGTACCCTACGCGCTTACAAAACCACTCCGCGAATCCGCTATGTCAGAGACTAAAATCCGCCTCACACAATACAGCCACGGTGCTGGCTGCGGCTGCAAGATAGCGCCCAGCGTGCTGGAAACCTTTTTGCAAACCGACTTTATTGCCCCCGATGACCCCAAGCTTTTGGTGGGCAACGACACCAAAGACGACGCCGCGGTCTATGACCTCGGCGATGGCACAGGTGTTATCAGCACCACAGATTTTTTTATGCCAATCGTCGACGACGCCTTCGAGTTTGGCCGCGTCGCTGCCACTAATGCGATCAGCGATATTTATGCCATGGGCGGTACGCCTATGATGGCCATTGCCATACTCGGCTGGCCCATTAACAGCCTGCCGGCAGCGGTGGCCAAGCAGGTGATTGAGGGCGGTCGTCACGCCTGTCGCGATGCGGGGATTAGTTTGGCGGGAGGCCACTCCATCGACTCGCCGGAACCCATTTTTGGGCTCGCCGTCACTGGTCGCGTTGCCCTTAGTCAGCTAAAACAAAACAGCACGGCAGAGGCCGGCGACCAGCTCTTTCTGACCAAGCCCATTGGTGTGGGCATTCTGACCACGGCAGAAAAACAGGGCAAGTTGCGCCCAGAACACAGCCGGTTGGCGGTTGAAAGCATGATGAAAATGAATAGTGTTGGCGCTGAACTGGGCCCCGTAAAAGGCGTTTCCGCAATGACTGACGTCACCGGCTTCGGCTTGCTGGGGCATCTGCTGGAAGTGTGCCAAGGCAGCAACCTCTCGGCCAAACTGAACGCACAGGCAGTGCCATTATTGGATGATGCCGTGCTCGATTACCTCGCTCAAGGTTGCGTGCCCGGCGGTAGCAAGCGTAATTGGGAAAGTATTAGTCATGCTGTTTCCGGCACTGACAGCGTAAGTGAAGCCTTACTCTGCGATCCGCAAACCAGTGGCGGACTATTAATTGCAGTGAATCCAGACAGCATTGATCGAGTGAGTCAGTTGTTGCTTGCTGCGGGCTGTTATCACAAGCCCATTGGCGAGCTCTATCACTCAGACCAGCCTCCCGCCATTGAGGTCATCCGTTGAATCGGCCACCACTGCCATTGGTCAACCACTATCGGGAACTGCTGATCGCAGACACTCCGATGATTGATGTGCGCGCACCCATTGAGTTTGCCTCGGGCGCGCTGCCTAGTGCGGTCAACTTGCCCTTGATGAGCAATGATGAGCGCCACCGTGTCGGTATTTGCTACAAAGAGCAGGGACAAGCCGCGGCGATAAAACTGGGCCACAGCTTAGTGACGGGTGCACTTAAAGATCAGCGCATTGATGCCTGGCGCGCGTTTATGGCAGAAAATCCCTCGGCGGTACTCTATTGCGCCCGCGGCGGGTTGCGCTCTCAACTTAGTCAGGACTGGTTGGCTGACGCAGGCATCATCTGCCCAAAGGTTGAGGGCGGTTTTAAGTCGCTGCGCGGATTTTTATTGAACTATATCAATGACTTCTGCACTCAGGGCCAATTGCTGATTCTCTCCGGCATGACCGGCACCAGCAAAACCGACATTATTCGTCAGCTGCCCAATGCGGTCGATCTTGAGGGCGCGGCAAACCACAAGGGCTCAAGTTTTGGACGTCCTCTCGACGGCCAGCCCACACAAATTGATTTCGAAAATAGGGTTGCCATCGATCTTCTTCGCGTCGAAGCCCAACACCCCCATCGAACAGTGGTACTTGAGGACGAAAGTCGCAGTATTGGTGGGCGCCACTTGCCTCCCTGTTTAGCCGATAAAATGGCACAGAGTCCGCGCGTGGTGATTGAAGTCCCGTTCGCAGAGCGCATTGAAAAGCTTTGGCAAGAGTATGTGGTCGAGCGCCATCAGCAGACACTGGCTTTTTACAGCGCGAGCGGCGAAGGCTCTGAAATAGCCGAGGGCTCTGAAAGGGCCGAGCACGCGTTTACGCAGTACTTAATCGACAGCCTTATGCGTGTGCAAAAGCGCCTTGGCGGACAGAGAACGAAGGAAATTTTGGCCTTAATGGAAGCCGCTATTGCACGGCAAGCAGAGGACAAGTTTGCCAGTCACCGCGATTGGCTCACGGCGCTCACTCAAGACTATTACGACCCCATGTATATTTATCAGCTCGAAAAGCGCAAAGAGCGGGTGGTATTTCGCGGCGACCGCAGTGCCGTGATGGAATGGTTAGCCAGCGCGGATAATCGCTAGGAGGCGCGCAAAGACTTGTGCTACCAGCGGGTCAGAGATATCCATCAACGCTTCGCCAATATACAACTCAAAATAACAGCTGTTCGCGCTATCGCCCTGATTAGCCTTGTTAAACAACCACAGCGAAAATTCCGCAGCAATCTGATCGCGAGCCGCGTCGGCCCGTTCTGGTGTGCAGGGCAAATAAATATGCAGCATATTAACCTGCGGAAGAGGAGGCATAATCACAAGATCGTCGAGCCCTTCTATAGCCTTAACCAGACTGATTGTTCGAGCGAAATAAGCAGGAAACCGTGCGATAGCGCTATCAAATTTCATCGCTGCCGAGGCCACATTAGCGGCCAGCGTCTGCAAGGTTCCACCCGCCCGCCGCTGCCACAACTTAGCCTCAGCAATAAAATCCTCTGGCCCCAGCAACATAGCGCCAGGCAGAGCGCCAATACCTTTGTAAAAGGAGACGTAGACAGAATCAAAACCGGCACAGATCTCGCTGTACTCGCGATTGTAAAATTGTTTAGTTTCCCACAGGCGCGCACCGTCCAGATGCAGGCGCACACCTCTGGCTTTAGCGCTGTGCTTGAGTGCCTCCAACGCCTCCCATGTGGGCAACTGCCCGCCTGCCTCACGGATTGGCAGTTCAATAAGCAGGGTTGAGAAGGTCTCTGTTAACGCGTCAAAATGGTCTGCCAACAGTGGCGATTTGTGCGGACCCACTAAGGTAGCGGTAAGACCATAGAGGTGACGATAGCCGGACTCTTCGTGCAGTTCGATATGCGAGGTAGGATGCATGGCGAAATGCGAGCAGCCCGACCGATCACTCCAGATTCGCAGCGCTGTCAGCTGAGCCAACACACCACTAGGCATAAAACGCGCCGCAGGGAAGCCGAGTAAATCGGCTATTTTGCGTTCAAACGACTCAATTAAATCACCGCTGCCATAGGCTTCAAACTCACAATCGCGCTGTTTGCACCAATCCGCAATCTCTGCCAGCACAGCTGCTGGTTTACTGAATCCATGGCCACTCAAGGAGCGGCACTGGGATTTAAGCGATGATTGGACTGACGTCATGTTTGAGGCCTTTTGCCTTTTTAGCGCGGTTGCATTCTCACGCCGCCGTCGAGGCGAATGGTCTCGCCATTCAGGTAGCTGTTTTCGGCAATATGCACCACCAGCTGGGCGAACTCGGCGGGGTCACCAAGCCGCTTGGGAAAGGGGATATTTGACACAATCGCATCTTGCACATTTTGCGGCATGCCCATCATCAGCGGCGTCGCCATAACACCTGGAGCAATAGTATTCACGCGAATGCCCTCGGAGGCCAAGTCGCGCGCCATCGGCAGAGTCATTCCGACGATACCGCCCTTGGTTGACGAATAGGCGACCTGCCCCATTTGGCCATCGAACGCAGCAATAGATGCAGTGTTAACGATGACACCTTTTTCAGATTTCTCATCGGGCGTGTTGCGCGCCATCGCGGCGGCAGCGCAACGGGCGATATTAAAGGTACCAATTAAATTGACTTCAATCACTTTGCGGTAGAGATCGAGATCGTGGGGAATGCCCTCGCGGCTAATGGTTTTGACGGCGATGCCAATACCGGCGCAGTTAACGCAGACGTCCACACGACCAAGGTCACTGACAATCTGTGCAAAAGCCGCCTCAACATCTGCCCCGCTGGACACATCAAGCTTCATAAACCGCGCCTTTGATGCTCCCAGCTCTTGCACCGCAGTCTCGCCCGCCGCTGCATTCATATCAAAAATAACCACTGTTGCCCCGCGCTCAACCAGCGCCTGTGCCGCTGCACGACCCAAGCCCGATGCGCCGCCGGTGACGACGGCTACTTTATTGTTCAAATTCATAATCGACTCCTAGATAATCTCTGATAATAATTCGCGGGCAATAATAATCCGCTGAATTTCACTGGTACCCTCGTAGATACTGGTTATACGCGCATCTCTCGACCAGCGCTCAAGCGGATATTCAGCACTGTAACCATTTCCGCCCAACATCTGCAACGCGGTGTAACAGGCCGCGTTCACTTTTTCGCTGGTAAATACTTTCGCCATCGACGCTTCTTTGGCAAAACTCAAGCCGCGCTCTTTGCGTGACGCTGCTTGCATTAACAATAATCGCGCTGCTTCCAGGTTGGTGTAGGCATCGGCCAGCTGCCATTGCAAGCCTTGAAAATTAGACAGGGGCTGGCCAAATTGCTGGCGTTCAGTTAAATACCGGCGCGCGTAATCCATGGCCGCCAAGCCTATACCAAGGGCAAACGAACCGACACCAATGCGCCCACCCGCCAGCTCACCCACAGCAATTTTGAAGCCCTGATTTTCTTGCCCCAAAATAGCCTCTGCAGAGACACGACAATCAGTGAAAATCACTTCATTAGTAGAGGAGCCCTTCTGCCCCATTTTTTGTTCCGTTTTGCCGATAACAACGCCAGGATTACTCGCTTCAACGAGGAAACAGGTAATACCTTTGCCTTTTTTGGCCTGAGGGTCTGTGACTGCCCAAACAACGAACAATCCTGCGTATTCGGCACTGGTGATGTAGAGCTTCGTACCATTCAACAGCCAGTCATCGCCCTCTTTAGTGGCGCGACATTTCATGCCTGCGGGGTCGGAACCGGCACCTGACTCGGTGAGACAGAAGCCTCCTGCGGGATACTCGCCCGAGCAGAGTTTGGGTAGATAGTGCTGTTTTTGCAGCTCTGTGCCACAGGCCTGAATCACTTCAGCAACCATATTGGTAACTGAAACGGTCACCGCTGTGGAGGCGCAGCCGCGACCCAGTTCAGTCAGCGCCACACTAAAGGCTACCGAGCCCGCTTCGGTGCCACCATAATCGCTGTCAATGTTGAGGCCCATAAAACCGAGATTGGCGAGTTTTTGCAGATTGGCGAGAAGTAAGTCGCGCCCTTCGCCACGGTCGAGTATTTCTGCGACCGGCAGCAGTTCATCGGCAGCAAATCGCGCCGCTGTCTGCTGGATAAATTGTTGTTCTTCAGTCAGTTCTAAATACATTCTGCAACTCCTTTGCTGCTGCTTTTTTAATTGAGTGAACGGCTGTCTCGCGGCGATGTAATGGCCTGCGCCGCAACCGCCTGAACCAAGACAAAGGGTGGAATAACCAAAGCCCAGACAAGGGTATTTTGTTCATGCCAATCAAGGGCCTGCTGATCGCTAACGTGAAAAACCACGTGCTCTGCGAGCCACTGCTTCACCCGCGCTGTATTGTCGTTATGCAGTGCCACAGCCACTTGAATTAAATCGCCCTGCTCTGCAACGGCGAGAACATTGCCCGCGGCATAATGTGTCTGCAAGTCATGCCACGAGATCTTTGCGGTTTCGCTGTTGAGTCGCGCAATCAGCACTTGCTCAGAGGATTGCTCCATGGTCTTCAACCCATCCAATGGCAAAAATTGCGCAGTAGTTGGAGTCCGGCATCGGCGCTTTTCTCTGGGTGAAATTGCACAGCGAAAAGGTTGTTGTAACTCAGCGCGGCAGCAAAATTAACTCCGTAGTCGCAGCGGCCTGCAATATGCTGCGGCTCGCTTGGCGCCACAAAATAGCTGTGAACAAAATAAAAGCGGCTGTCTTGGTCGATACCCTGCCACAGCGGATGATCAATGGTTTGGTGAACATTGTTCCAACCCATATGCGGAACTTTGAGCTTGGCCCCTGCGGCATCGACATGCTGGTTGCCAAAAAATTTAACACGCCCGGGCAGTAGCCCAAGACAATCGACACCGCCATTTTCTTCACTGTGCTCCATCAGCGCCTGCATACCGACGCAGATCGCCAGCACTGGTTTGGTTTTCATCGCCTGACTGACCACATCGCCCACGTTGAGCCGACGAATTTCACCCATACAGTCGCGAATAGCACCGACACCAGGAAAGACCACGCGGTCGGCGTCTTCAACAACGGCGGGATCGGCAGTAATCGACACTTTCGCGCCAGGACAGACATGTTCCAGCGCTTTGGCAACCGAGTGGAGGTTGCCCATGCCGTAGTCGATCACAGCAATATGACTTCGAAAATCGCTCATAGAGATTACTTTGTTATTCCGCTAACACCCGCGCCAAAAGCGGCGAGATTAAAGAGTGCCTTTGGTCGATGGCATAACGCCGACCATTCTTGGGTCTTCGCTGGCAGCCACACGCAGGGCACGGCCAAAGGCTTTAAAAATGGTCTCAACTTGGTGGTGAGCATTGGCGCCGCGCAAGTTGTCGATGTGCAAGGTTACTAGCGCGTGATTGACAAACCCTTGGAAAAATTCCCGCGTCAGATCGACATCAAAATCACCGACATGGCTGCGGACAAAATCGGCTTTCATAATCAAGCCTGGACGACCGGAAAAATCCATCACCACCCGAGACAGCGCTTCGTCCAGTGGAACGTACGCTGAGCCGTAGCGGGTCAGGCCTTTTTTGTCGCCAATGGCTTTGGCCACCGCCATTCCGAGGGTGATACCAATATCTTCAACTGTGTGGTGGTCATCAATGTGAGTGTCGCCCACCGCATGAATATCAAGATCTACCAGCCCGTGTCTCGCTATCTGGTCAAGCATGTGGTTGAGAAAGGGTACGGGGGTAGCAAAATTTGCTTTACCCGTGCCATCCAGATTAACCGTGACGGTTATTTGAGACTCAAGTGTATTCCGTGTTACCGTCGCGATGCGATCAGCCATGACATTCTCCAGCAGCTCATTTTGAGGCGGCATTATAACCGCAAATGAACGAGATTTTCGAAACAATTACCTGATACACTTTGCACCATGAATAACTATAAATGGGTAGCCGCAATCGTTCTCAGCTTGGCTTTAGCAGCCAGCTCGGTGATCGCCAGCGCGCACAATCACAATCAGCACAGCAATCCCGCGTGCAGCGTTTGTGTCGTTCACGATTCCGCCGTCATTGTCGGTGCGGTCAACAGCCTTGCCAAACCGGATTTTGTTCCTCTTCCTCACATTACTCTCAGCACACCCCATTGCGGCTGCAATGAAAGAAAAACCCACCTCGCACGCGCACCGCCCGCTTCGCTTGTTATTTAAATCCTAGTTTACCGACTGCTGGAATTATTTTTAGCAGGCTCCTTAGAATTTGAAGCGAAGAGAAAATTATGAAATCACATCCTTACGTTGCCCTATCTTTGACGGCGATTTCTTGTGCAATGCTACCTTTTACCGTACCAGCATTTGCCAACAATAATATTGAAGAAATCATCATTAGCGCCTCCGCACACCAAAAAAGCGCCCAGGAAGTTGCGGGCTCGTTTAACGTTATCGCAGGTGACGAATTGCAGCGGGACGCCGCGGCGACCCTTGGCGATACACTGCAAAACCAAGTTGGCATTGCCTCCAGTTCCTTCGGACCAGGGGTGGGCATTCCAATGATCCGCGGACTTGGCGGAAAACGCATTGAGATTTTGCAAAATAGCTCGTCGGTGGGCGACGCGTCAGACGTCAGCCCCGACCATGCGATCGCCACGGAAGCGCTGCTGGCTGAGCGCATCGAAATACTGCGCGGGCCGGCCACGCTGCGTTTCGGTCCCGGCGCTATTGGCGGTGTTGTCAACGTAATCGACAACCGTATTCATCTCAGCGCTTTTGAAGGTATCGAAGGTGCCCTCGAATCGCGCTACTCCAGCGGCAACGACGGTGTCGCCACTGTCGCTCGGTTTGATGCGGGCAATGGTCCGCTCAACCTGCATCTCGATGGCGTCAGTCGCGACAGCAACGATGTCAAAATTCCGGGCCTAGCCGATCTCGATGACAGTGATAGTAGCAACGGTTTTATTGCCAACAGTGACGCCCGTGCAGATTCACTTTCTGCAGGCGCGTCGTGGGTTCAAGGCAACAGTGTAATGGGCTTTAGCGTCAGCCATCTCGACAACAACTACGGCCTGCCGCCCGCCAGCCATGGTGCCCACAGCGAAGATTCCGATGTCGGCCACGACGATATTGTGGTGCGCATCGATATGCAGCAAACCAGCTATCAGGGAAAACTGCTGCTAAGTAACCTGGGAGATTTCTTTGATCGTCTGAATGTTGATGTCAGCTACACCGACTACCAGCACAAAGAGCAAGAATTTGATCTCGACACAGGCGACAGAGCCATCTCTTCAACGATTGAAGCCCAGAGCCGAGAATTACACGCAGAGCTTACCCATCTTGAGCGAGCCGGCTGGTTTGGCACCATGGGTTTGCAAGTCAGTTCGCGGGATTTTGGCAGCAGTGGCGAAGAGTCTTTTATTCCAGCCTCAACAACGTCGCGACAGGGACTCTACTGGCTTGAAGAAACCGCGATTGCCGACAACAACCTCGAAGTTGGCATCCGTTTCGATCGTCAAAAAATTGAGATGGCAGACCAATCGCTGTCGCTTGATCACGACAGCTTCAATATCGGTGCCAGCTGGATTGCACCCCTCAGCGAACACCACCGTCTGAGCCTGACCTTAGCCCACAGTGAGCGTGCCCCCGCGGCAGAGGAGCTATTAACCCTAGGCACTCATGTGGCCACCAATAGCTATGAAATCGGCAACACGCGCCTCAGCGGTGAATCATCCAACAGTATTGAACTAACCTGGGTGTATGAGGGTGACGAAGAGAGCCTGCTAACGTTTCGAGGCAGTGTCTACCACAATCAGTTCAGCAATTTTATCTTCCAACAAGACACTGGCCTTTCTTTGAGCCATGACTTGGAGGATATGGGTTTTGAAGGACTGCAAGCCTGCTCGTCAGCACTGGCGGATTTCTCTAACAGCTTGGACGAATACACTGACGCTATCACCTGTTATCTTTTTGAGCAGCGTGATGCCACATTCAGCGGGATTGAACTCGAGAGCAGCTATCAGCTTTCCGATTACCAGAGTATTGAACTGCAAGCAGATCTTGTTCGCGGCCAATTTACGGCAGGGTCAAACCGCGATATCCCACGGTTACCGCCCGCCAAGATTCGCGCCAGCTATGTTGTTGAAAGCGACCATTGGCGCGCTGCTCTCAACATCACTCGCGCAGCCGCGCAAAACAATGCCGGCGAAAATCAGATGAGCACCCTCGGCTATACTAGGCTGGATGCCTCCCTGTCCTATAATCAGCCCAACTGGTCTGTGTTTGTTCAAGGGCAAAACCTCACCGATCGCGATATCCGCAATGCCACTTCATTTTTGCGCGAAATTGCGCCAGAGGCGGGACGTAATCTGACCATTGGTTTACGCTATCAGTTCTAAAACAGTGAACATATAAAAGTCAAAGGTGACATTTTGGGCATGCTTATAAAGTGGTTGGTCAGAACCGTACTGACTGCAGTGATTTTGGTAGTATTGGGGATTATCTATCTGGTCGCGGTTGTCGATCCCAATGATTACAAACCGGAGATCAAGGCAGCCGCCGCAGATCAGGGTCTGATGCTGTCACTGGATGGCGATTTAGCTTGGCAGTTTTTCCCGCAAGTAGGCATAAAAATTCAGCAGGTTGAATTTCGTTACTTAGAGAAAGCCGCAGGCACTATTGGTGAATTGACGCTGGCTATCAACTGGCGCGAGCTGCTCCAGTTTGACCGTGCCGCCGAGAAAATACCCTTAGACACAGTGCGCATCAGCGATTCCAAAATCGTTTTGCAGCCTGCGGCACCAAGCCAACCGCCCTTAACCCTGACTAACGTCAATGCCACCATTCGCAACCTCTCACTGGAGGGCGAGCAGTTTCCACTCGCCCTCACAGCGACCGTCTTTAATGCTGTCGATATCCGAGCAAATGCAGAGGTAGCATTAGACGTAAGCGATCACGCCTTGACTAAAATCTCGGTTGATGGACTTGAACTTGCGCTCAACCAGCTGGCATTGGTCGGGCAATTCACCGTCGAAACGCGAAACCCAGAAAACCCTCTCGCCGAGATTAACGGCACCATACAGAGCAGCGACTTTAACCTTATTGAACAATTAAAATTGCTTCAAAAAGCCTTCCCCGCGCTACAGATACCTAAAATGGCGTCAGCAAAGGCTCTCACCGAAATAAATTTCAACAGCAATTTCAACGTTAACACCGCTGACATCTCGACCATTGCCACACAGCTCAACCTCGACAATCAGCCCTTCACCATAAACACACGCATTGAGCACGCCAAGCGCAGCTTGATACTTCGCGTGAACGGCAACAATTTCGCCGCGGCCAACTATCTTGCCAGCGACGCAGCCCCGAGCGATCAAAACAGCGGATTGTTCGCGCCACTGGCGCTGCCCTTTGCACTTTGGCTCGGACAAAGCCAAATGGAGCTTTCCCTAGGGCAAATCGAATTTGACCAATTCGCCGTTAAAAATATCTATCTCAATCTATTTGGCAATCAAAACGTTTTGCGGCTCAGCTCTTTTAATGCCGACCTGTTTGGCGGCCACGTCAACGGCACTGGACGGCTCGATATGCGCCCTGCCAAACCGGTCTTTAACCTGCAAACATCCTTGGCCAATATTGACCTAGACCAAGCGTTGCCGATTATTGCCGATAGCAGTGAAGTCAGCGGCGTACTCAGTGGGGAAGCGACGCTGCAAGGGTCAGGCAACGATGGCGATACCATCGTTCAATCTCTGCTTGGCAGCGGCCAACTTACTGTCGCAGCACCCAGCTACTCGAGTCTAAACGCCGAAGAGACATTCTGCAGTGCCGCCGCGCTCTTTAGCGGTGGCAACGAGGATAAAACATGGGCAAAAGGCACTCAGCTAGAGACATTGACGAGCCAGTTTAACCTTGACAAAGGCAACCTTCTGCTCAGCGACCTAAAAACCGCGACAGGTAATATTGCCATCGCCGCTAAGGGCACTGTCGAGCTTTTGCCCAAGCGCTTCAGTCTGACCGCCAACGCGCGAGTCAATGGCGCGACTACCGGCCCCAATGGCTGCTCCGTGAACAAAAAACTGCAGAACCGCAATCTGCCCTTCATCTGCAGCGGCAGCTTCGACTCCAGCGGCAAAACCAGCTGCAAACCCGATCAAAAGTTGATCAACGATCTGCTGAAAAACACCGTCCTTGAAAATCTTGGCAAACAGCTGTTCAAAACCCCAGTCACAGTTGATGGCAAAGAGGAGGAACCCGATCCGGTTAAAAATTTGCTGAAGAATATTTTTGAAAAAAACACTAAGTGACGGCTAGCCCGACCATGCTAACAAGCCAATTTCAGCAGGCAGTGCTCAACTGGTTCGACCTTCACGGTCGCAGTAACCTGCCGTGGCAGCAGGACATAAGCCCCTATCGGGTGTGGCTGTCGGAAATTATGTTGCAACAGACTCAAGTCGCCACAGTAATTCCCTACTTCGAGCGCTTTATGCAGCGCTTCCCTAATGTACAAGCACTGGCCGAAGCCCCTCTCGATGAGATACTGCACCACTGGACAGGCTTAGGCTACTACGCCCGCGCACGAAACTTGCACAAAACCGCCCAAATCGTCGTAAGCGAACTCAACGGTCAGTTCCCAGACACAGTGTCGCAGCTCTGCGATCTACCCGGTATTGGGCGCTCGACGGCTGGTGCTATCAGCTCTATCGCCTTTCAGCACCAAGCCACAATATTAGACGGCAATGTCAAACGAGTGCTGGCGCGCTACAGTGCAACAGAGGGTTGGCCAGGGAAAAGTGATGTGGTTGAGAAACTCTGGTTGATCGCCGAAACATTGACCCCCTATGAGCGTATCGCCGACTACACTCAGGCAATGATGGATCTTGGCGCCACGCTGTGTACGCGCTCATCGCCCAACTGCGTCCAGTGTCCTTTATCAGAGAGCTGCCAAGCCTTTCGACAAGGTAATCCGCAGGACTATCCCGGCAAAAAACCCAAGAAAAAGCTCCCTGTGCGCACCACCCTCTTTTTGCTGATTGCTGATGATGAGGGCGCGTTGCTGTTGACACAAAATCCTCCCATTGGTCTCTGGGGCGGCCTGTGGGTATTTCCCCAGTGTGAAACCCTCGACAGCATGCCAGAGGTTTTAGGGGCGCTCGCCATCGAGAGTGAAGGCTATGAGCTGCTGCCACCTCAGCGCCATACCTTTAGCCATTTTCACCTCGACTACCAACCCGTCATGCTTACGGGGGTAAACTCTGCGCACATCAGGGCGAATGTCGCGGAAGCAAGCAATCAAGTCTGGTATAACCCGCGGAAGCCGCTATCATTGGGAATGCCGGCCCCCATCAAAGCGCTGCTGGAGAACGTCAGTTCAGTGGCGCACAAGTAACCAAAAAATAGAGGTATGTTATGGCGCGTATGGTTTTTTGTCGCAAACTTAAGCAGGAACTTCCCGGGCTCGATATGCCGCCGTTTCCAGGCCCCAAAGGTCAGGAGATTTTTGAGCATGTTTCCAAGCAAGCATGGGCTGACTGGATGACTCACCAAACGACGCTAATCAATGAAATGCGCCTTAATATGATGGACTTAACCTCGCGAAACTACCTCTCGGAGCAGCGTGAAAAGTTCTTTGCAGGAGAAGAGGTTGATCAAGCAGAAGGATACGTTCCACCGACCGAATAATCCCTTGACGAACCGCAATTCAGACGCTTTAATACGCGCCTCTCGCAGCCTGCTAGAAATTAGATTGCGACGCCCGGTTAGCTCAGTTGGTAGAGCAGAGGATTGAAAATCCTCGTGTCCTTGGTTCGATTCCGAGACCGGGCACCACATTTAAGCCTCAGTTAACACTGGGGCTTTTTTGTACACGCTCTCTTTCGGCGGTCGAACCAAGGAAACCTTGGTTAGATTGGTTCGCGCAAGCGCTCAGGGTTTCACCCCGTCTTCGCTGACGAAGACGCCCAAGACGCAGCGCGTCTTGTCCGAGACCGGGCACCACATTTAAGCCTCAGTTAACAATGGGGCTTTTTTGTGCACGCACTCTTGTTGGAAGGATGAAGTAAGGAGAATGCTCTCGGCGACAGTGGCAAAGAGCATTTCTGGCCCCATTGACGAGGGAAAAAAGGCTGTTTAGGCGGTCTTCTCTTCTAGCTCTTTGCAAGATGACACTGACAGATTTAGATCTCTTAACAGCCCATTCTTAATGCTGTAGATCCACGCATGCACTGATAGATCGGCGCCATTTTTCCAAGCATTTTGCACCACACTGGTATTACAGACATTGGCGGCTTGCTCAAGAACATTGAGTTCGCAGAGTCTATTCAAGCGATCATGATGCTCTAACGCATCCAGCTCTTCAGTGTGAAAACGGTCAACATCTTTAATGTGACGCAACCAGTTATCAATCAGACCATGCTCTTCGTTATTCATCGCCGCTTTAATGCCACCGCAACCGTAGTGGCCGCAAACGACAATATGTTTCACCTTTAGGACATCGACAGCGAATTGAATGACTGAGAGGCAATTTAAATCGGTGTGAACGACTACGTTGGCGATATTGCGATGCACGAAGACCTCACCGGGTGGCAGCGCAACTATCTGGTTAGCTGGCACGCGGCTGTCAGAACAGCCGATCCATAGATACTCTGGGGCTTGCTGCTTGGATAGCTGGGTAAAAAAATCAGGATCTTTCTCCTTGATCTCATTGGCCCAAGCAACATTTCGTTCAAAAAGATGCGTTAATTTCTTCAAGCGTGAAACTCCTGTTTAAAATCGACAATATCATTTTGCTATCGGCGCCATTTTACAGGTAGCCCCAAAAATGCCCAATACAATTTCACTATTGCCGCGAGACAAGTCCATCCGCGCTTATCCCAGCGCTATAACCACGACTAAACTTGGTCATTAATTCCCGCGCTATATCTTCTCCGAAATGATTTATCAGCTGGGATTCACGGTTGCGCGCTGCCGTTCGAATCAGATTGATGCCCTCTTCAGCGTTTATCTTGCGGACAAAATAGCCTTGGATCATCGCCATTTCACTGTCAGAAATAATTTCATAGGCAGCCAAAAGCTGTTCTTGGGTTAAATCGTAGTCTTGCCCGGCGATCTGCAAGTTTTTAAAGCGTTTGTCCAGTGCAGCCAGTACCTTAACTGTATTATTTTTTCCCAAAAGTTGGGTCAACTGGTTGCGCTGATCAATGAGTGCTTGCGGGTTGGGCTTGCCCAGTTGCGCAGAGTTCTGAGTCTTTGCCAGTATGCCGTAGACCTGACGAAATGCGGGTTCAGTAAACACTACGCCACTCAAACGAAGCTGGTCGGCCAAGGGGGAGTACCGAAGACTGTACTCAAATGTCTCGTCTGGGCCCAGTATTTCGCTGATCGACTGCTCGTGCAGCACGCCGGAAAAGGCTTGCAGTGACAGCGCAGCGGCGGTCGGAGAGCCCTCTGAGCCTGGCTCGCTGTTGCTTAGGGCGTTTATCTGTTGCTGTAATTGGCTTTCTCGAAGTGCTATTTGATCTTCTGAGGTCAGGAAGTCCATCTGTGACGCGAACGGCCTAAAGACCTGCTGGAAGGCCAGTGCATAGCGTGCCTGCTCTCCCAATAACGCTGTCAACCTCAGTCGCAGTGCCCTTTCAGCCTTTAGCTGTTGCTGCAGTGAGGCGGCATTGTCGCTGGAACTTGTCGGTAGCCAGTAGCTGTCATTGTCCGTCTGCACTCCCAAAAGTTCGGTTTGGAGCTTGTCAACCAATAGGAGGTTGACCTGATGTGAGTCCAATCCTCTGCCGACGAGCTGATCGATAAATACTTGGTCGCGCTGCGATGGGCTGAGAGATTGGGTGGTCTGGTCTGATGACCCTATTCGGTTATCGACTGTGGAGTCGGTCGAAGATTGGTCCACGAAAATATGTGTCAGCAGCCCTAAATTGAGCACAAGCGACAAAGCCACAATTATTTTAAACCTCATGTTTACCCTTATTAAATCCGTTTAGTTCGGCTTTAATAGTAGGTGAGATTTTTGCTTGTTGCCGAATGGTTTACGAAATGCCATATCGCTGAGCGGTAGTGACTGCCTGCAATGGCTTCTGTCGGCAAAAATCCACTGAGCTAGTACGCATTTTGGTTTTTTAAAAATTTCGCGTGGTTATCCAATTGAGAAGGAATGGGCCGCGACAATCCTTACTCAGAGGCCTTTTCGCCTGCAGGCAGTTCGACGGCACCATCTTTCCGATGCGTGACATCAAATGATGCAAGCGCCTGTCCCGACCCCAGCAGCACGCCAATCCAGCGGGTCTCTGGCTGATTCTCTAAAGCGATTTTGATCATAATGGTCAGCGGAATGGAGAGCAGCATACCCACAGGCCCGAGCACCCAGCCCCAAAGCACCAAAGAGACAAATACAACCAGCGGCGACAGATTTAACCCTTTCCCCATCCAGCGCGGCTCAACAACATTGCCCATCACTAAATTGACAGCGACAAATCCGGCCAAGGTGAGACTAGCGGTAAAGAGATCCAATTGCACCGCTGCCAATAACACTGGGGGAACTGCTGCGATAATGGAGCCAACGTTAGGGACGAAGTTCAGTAGAAATGCGACCAATCCCCAGAGAACAGCGTAATCGACGCCTAAAATAGTCAACCAAAGAAATATGAGCACACCGGTGATCAAGCTGATACCGGTTTTAATCGCAAGATAACTGTTAACGCTTTCAGAAAACGTCTTTAACCAGGTGTGTGACGCCTCTTTTCCTCGCGCTAACCGCAGCTTTTCGCTGAAACCAACGTTTTCCGCCAAGATAAAAATAACGGTCAGTAAGATCATCACGGCATTGGTCATCACCCCGCCAAACGAGGCTAAAGTACTGCCCGCTAACGACATGACCACACTCGGATCAAAACTTGCCTGCCACTGCTGCCGATCGATTTCAATGCCGTGCGCAGTCAGCCACTGTTGAGCGCTGTCGCTCATGACTGACAGTTTTGCCGAATAAAGTGGTATATCTTGACGAAAATCGTCGACGGAGGAACCAACAACGGCCATTAAGCCAAGTCCAACAAGAAGAATAAGCAACACAATCACAAGGATAGATATACCGCTGGGCATGCCACGATTTTTTAATGCGTTGAGTAGCGGCGATACAATCATGGCGATAAAAACCGCCAACAAGAACGGGACCAGCAGAGAACCCGCCATTTTTAATCCCGAGACAACGATAACAAATGCGGCGGAGACAACCAAAAATCGGGCAATCGGTGATGTGTTTTCAGTCATGATTTTGCTCCGTCTGTGTCAATAATTTAGTCTTTATTTCATTCAGCATAGCTTCAATTTGTTTGCGCCCACTGGCGGAAAATTGAATCCGCTGTTGGCGAACTGCCATATCATGGGCCGCCAGCGCCGCGCATTGAAGACGTATTTTATCCAACTCTGGGTCGCTGTGGATAGGGACAGCGATAAACACGTCCCAGTCATTTTCGGTGGCCGTTTCATTCAGGACCGACTGCAAAAGCACCTGCACGTTGGTCGCATCGACACGATAAACCGGCACACCTGCATAGTGAAACACCAGCAGCGCGGCACAGATTAAAAGAAAAGTAAGTACTACTGTAACGATAAAGGTCATAGCAAGAGCTTATAAAAAGAGCGCTCAAACAACCAGAGAAATTGCGCTAATCCGAATCGTTCCGCAGCGGCCCGGCATTTAAAACTGGTCGGGATATTTGCCTGTGTATTTACCATAAAAGGCCTTGAGTGTGGCGATATCCGCGTCGTTATCGCCGGTCGGGTAAAACAGCTGATCAAGCACGATAAGTTTGTTCGGGAAATCTAAACCCACCAGAAAAAGCGGACAATCGAGGGCTGTAGAAATACGCAAAAAGCCTGTTTTCCACTTTTCAACTTTCTTGCGCGTGCCTTCAGGCGCCATGCCGATAATAATACCTTTGTCGCGCTCAACCAGACGGGCAACATTCTCTACAATCGACTCTGGCTTACTGCGATTGACGGGGATACCACCCAGCCAGTTCATAAACCAAGTCACACCAAATTTGAAAATGGTGTGCTTACCGAGCCATCGCAGTTTCAGGTTTAAACCCAAAATCGCAGCCATCGCATAGACAAAATCCCAATTCGAGGTGTGCGGGGCACCAATGACCAACACGCGCTCCAAATTTGGCAGTTCACCCACAACGCGCCAGCCAAAAACATCGAGCACCGTGCGACCAAACCACTGGGCAAAGGCACTGCGATTGGCGCGCAGATGCACTGGTGTCTGATCTTGGCTAACACTGACTTGCTTCTTAGTCATAACACCCTCTTTCTATTTTTCTTATCAAGGATCATGTTCGAATTAATGTTCTCGGGTTGCTCTAAACACAACCTCGGGGTAGCGCTCTTCCGCGAGTGATAGGTTGACTCGCGTCGGAGCAAGATAGGTTAAATGCCCACCGCCGTCCACAGCTAAGTTGTCTTGTGTTTTGTCTTTGAAGGACTCTAATTTTTTGCTGTCTTTTGAGTCAACCCAGCGGGCAGAATGCACATTTACCGCTTCATAAATCGCGTCTACACCGTACTCCTCGCGAAGTCGATAGGCGACCACTTCAAACTGCAATTGGCCCACCGCGCCAACGATAATATCGTTATTGCGAAAGGGGAAAAATACCTGCGTGCTGCCCTCTTCCGACAGCTGCCGAATACCGTTTTGCAGCTGCTTGGCTTTGAGTGGGTCGGTGAGTCGAATGCGCTTAAACAGTTCGGGGGCAAAGTGTGGAATGCCGGTGAACTTGAGATCTTCCCCTTCGGTAAATGCGTCGCCGATTTGAATCGAACCATGGTTGTGCAGACCAATAATATCGCCCGCCACCGCTTCTTCGAGCGAAATGCGCTCGCCCGCTTTAAAACTAAAGGCGTCTGCGATGCGCACAGACTTGCCTGTGCGCACATGATGCATCTTCATTCCGCGCGTGTACTTACCCGAACAGATGCGCAAAAACGCAATGCGATCGCGGTGTTTGGGGTCCATATTGGCCTGAATTTTAAATACAAAGCCACTAAAGTTTTGCTCGCTGGCAACCACCTCGCGGTTGGCTGTTTCGCGCGCCTGCGGCTGCGGTGCCCAACGCACAAAGTCGTCTAGCATCTCACGCACGCCGAAATTCCCCAGCGCCGTGCCAAAGAAAACAGGCGTCATACGGCCGGCTAAAAACTCCTCCATATCGAAGGCGTGGGTGGCCCCTTTTACCAGCTCCAGCTCATCGAGGACGTCAGCGGCATAGGACCCAAGGGCAGCGCGCGCTTCAGGTGAGTCTAAGCCTTTAATCTGAATATCATCCATGAGCGTGTGACCCTTGCCTTGCACATAGACGTGGATGGTGTCGGTGTAGAGGTTGTAAACTCCGCGAAAGCCTCGACCCATGCCAATCGGCCAGTTTATCGGCGCGGCCTTAATTTTTAGCACTGCTTCTATTTCATCGAGCAACTCTATCGGCTCGCGAATTTCACGGTCCATTTTGTTGACAAAGGCAAAGATCGGCGTGTCACGCAGCCGACAAACTTCCATCAACTTAATGGTTCTATCTTCAACACCTTTGGCGCCGTCAATGACCATTAAGGAGGAGTCCACGGCAGTAAGAGTGCGGTAGGTATCCTCCGAAAAATCTTCGTGACCTGGGGTATCGAGCAAGTTGACCATGCAATCATGGTAGGGGAACTGCATGACTGACGAGGTTACAGAAATACCCCGTTCCTTCTCCATCGCCATCCAGTCTGAGGTCGCGTGGCGGTCGCTTTTGCGGCCCTTAACGGTACCGGCCACTTGAATCAAATTGCCGAGCAGCAATAATTTTTCTGTGATGGTGGTCTTGCCCGCGTCCGGGTGCGAGATGATAGCGAAGGTTCTACGCTTCTGAATTTGTTGAAGAAAATTGCTATCTGACACGCTGACTACCCTATTTTGTACTGAAATTTATATTCATACCGTCTGCGGCCTGCCGCAGAGAAGCCGCGCATTATATGCCATGCCTCTTGCTGATGTTAGGGGTTTTACCTCGCCTGTCGCAGACGCGGCCGAGGGAGTTTATTGACCATTGCAAGTTGCAGAAAAGGTAGCCCTGTGTCTGTGCTTCGCGATCAAGTCTGTTGTTTATGTGCGCTCTATTAAGTTACGCGACATTACGTTACGGGATATACGTTACGGGATATACGTTACGGGGCATTACGTTACGGGATACTAAGCCGCAGATTGCTGTTAATTTCTTCTTGCAATGTTTTAGGTACTTCCCACTCGTTAGCGAGTTGTCGCCAACTTGACACCTGCTCGATCGTGGCGTCGAGGGTGTCGTCAATTTTTCTTTTGCTAAACAAGGGACTTAACTTTTCTATGCTGTAAAAATCGGCACGACTAAAATTGTCCCTTTTTCCATTGAGACTCATCCAATGACTGTTTACCCATTTACTCCCTGACTTGTAGCTGTAAGCCAGATCATAGGCTGGAGAGAGCGACCATTTGTCATTGTTTAAAATAAAAGCGACGTTTTTTGCATGGTCATCATGGTTTCGCGCAACGATGTTAAAGGTCATGCGTTTCAGCAGCTGATCGGCCTCAGGAGTAGAGAGTCTTAACTGCCTCGCTACACTAAATAATTCAGCGTAAGAGAACGAGCCCGGCTTTTTGTAATCTACGTGGGCTATGCCGTTAAGGGTTTGCATATGTATTTTGGTATTGTTTATTCGATCAAATCGTTGAGTCATAAAATGTCTTCGATCACCTTCTTGAAGTAGGTGACAGGGCATCATATCGATACCGCACTTTTGCGCCATCAAGTAATAGACAAACTCCATAGCACCGTAGCCAAGCGGGTCGCCAAAGGTTTCTTGATTTTTATTGTGTTCATTAACACCATCAAATTTCATCAGATAATGGGTAAAACCCTCGGGAACATCCGCCTGGCCAGAGCGAACCTGAGTGAAGTCTTTATTGAAGGCCAATACCGCTTTAGGCCGCGCGCCCCCTGCACTCATACCCACGGAGAGCAAAGACATCATAGCTTCGCGGTCTTCTTGGCTATTTTGTTTCAATGTAATATCGAAATGACCGCGAGAATCTAAAATATCTTGAGCGATCGACACCAGTGATTGAATATCTACTTGCTGCGACGCGCTGAGACTGCGCAATCGGGTCGCTGGCCGATATTCCAGCGCGCCCATGCCACGCTTACCGGTGTATTGGAGTCGTTGCAGTGGGCTAATGTCATTCGGTGAACGACCTTGCTCTGCGACCCAGGCGTTGAGGACGGCATTGCCAAAGTCATCGGGCAATGAATCAGCGATAAGTCCGGGCAACCCTTTAAATGTATTGAAATCTAATTCAGGAAAACTGTAAATGCGCGTTGATAACGGCATTTTTAGCGGCGACAGTTCGATGCCTTTTTTCACAAACTGGGGGTTGTATTCAAAGGCACCTATACCTTTATCGGTATCAAAACTAACGGCACCAACTTCTTGTTCGTGGTAGGTGACGCTGATGACCTCCATTACCATTCAGAGAGCTCCTTATGGCTATCGCGGCGCTGTCCTGATGCTCGCTGCCGCTTCTTTCCTTGTAATTTCGCCAACTGCAAGGGGGATATTTCTTGCTTGGGAAGAAACAGGTCTAATTGGTCAGTTAGGTTCAGTGCCATCATAATCGCCACAAAAATATCCAGCTGTACTTTACCTTTTTCAGCGTTCAGAACAGTCTTGCGGGCTACGCCTGAAAGCGTGGCAACGTCTGATTGAGTGAGGTCTTGATTAAGACGCGCTTGCTTTAAGCGCTCACCAATCTCTGCAGCAAAGGCTGCGGCTGTCTTTTCACCCATTTATAAGATCCCTATTTAGTTACTTTGCCTGTTTCTTTTGCGCTTTATGTGCTTAATTTAGGACACAATAGATAATATGTCAATAAACCAATTGTTAAGGGCTATATTGGTGACATTAAGTGGTTTTTACCTATTTATGTACCTAATATAGGACTTTATGGATATATTGCAGCGCGCTACATATCCTTTAAGCCTAAAGCCCCTTTGCCATCAATCTCTACTCCGGAGATCTCTTGCGATTTTCTGATCCTAGGCGCCCCTATCACGGGTTTTATCAGTGATTGGCAGAGCCAAAACCAATCTCTCGAGCCGCCATCGGCGTATAGTCCCGATTGAATAAAATTTGGCTAACCGAACGGCTTACAGTATCGTCTCAGCCTTTCGCGCATCTCAGCCAGTGCAACCCGATTTCAGGAGCTTTTCATGAAGTACCAAGGCCAAACCGAGTACGACCACAAAGGACCCTCGCCGCGCCGCGGTGTGCTGCTGTGTAATTTGGGAACGCCCGATGCGCCGCGCACGACCGAGCTGCGCCGCTACCTCAAAGAGTTCTTGAGCGACCCGCGCGTGGTGGAAGTGCCGCGCTTGCTGTGGTGGATGATTCTCAATCTAATTATTTTGCGTATTCGCCCGCGCCGTTCCGCCAAACTCTATGCGAGCGTATGGGCTGAGGGTGGTTCGCCACTGCTGATTAACTGCCGAGCGCAGGTTGCCGGCGTTAAAAAAATTCTCGATCAAAAATTTGGCGAGGATGTTCCCGTGGTTTTGGGCATGCGTTATGGCAACCCGTCGATTGAATCTGCGATCGCCGAACTCACGGCACAGAATGTCCGCGACATTACTGTTTTGCCCCTGTATCCGCAGTACTCAGGCGCGACTACCGGCTCAACCTTTGATGCTGTGGCGCAAACGTTTACCAAAACACGCTGGGTGCCGGAACTGCATTTTATCGGAGGTTACCAGCAATCCACCGGCTATATCGATGCACTGTGCGACAGTATTCGCCGCCATATTGCTGCTCATGGTGAGCCTGATAAATTGGTTTTCTCCTACCATGGCACGCCGCAAAGCTACCTCAACAAAGGTGATCCCTACCACTGCTTCTGCCATCAAACCACGAGACTGGTGCGCGAGCGCATGGGCCTTGCAGAAGATAAAATTATGACCACCTTCCAGTCGCGCTTTGGTCGCGAGCCTTGGCTGCAGCCCTACACCGACAAAACTGTGGAAGCCATGCCGAGCGAAGGGATAAACCATATTGCGATTATCTGTCCTGGATTTTCGTCAGATTGTCTGGAGACCATTGAGGAAATTAATGTTGAGGCGCGGCATATTTTTCTCGATGCGGGTGGCCAAGAGTTCCACTACATACCCTGCTTGAATGATGATCCATTGCATATCGAAGCCTTGGCTGAGCTGGCCGGACAGTATTTGTCGCGCTAACACCCCCCTGCAAATGGCACAACTGTCACCAGGGTCTGCCACTCCAGCGGCAGGCGCGTCGGCTCTACGACTATGAGCACCCATCAGCAACTGCATTTAAAGGCAGGCATTATGGTTAGCCTAACCGTATAATGCGGCCTGAATTTGTAAAGACTAGATGCGACGAATTGCTATGACCATTAAAAACTACATGCAGACAGTTGGCTTGCGTGCTCGTGAGGCATCTCAGATTATTGCTGCTGCCGATACCGCGCTCAAAAATCAGGCCCTGCATGCCATTGCAGAGGCACTGCAGAGCAATCACAACGCGCTGCTAGCGGCGAATGCCATCGATATGCAAAATGGCCGCGCCAATGGCCTTGATGACGCGCTGCTCGATCGACTGGAACTCACCCCCGAGCGCATTAGCGCCATGATTGACGGCCTAAAGCAGGTCGCCGAGCTGCCCGACCCTATTGGCAACATCACCGATCTGCAGGATCGTCCCAGCGGAATTAAACTCGGCAAGATGCGGGTACCCCTCGGCGTGGTCGGAATCATTTATGAATCGCGCCCCAATGTCACAATCGACGCTGCAAGCCTCTGTTTAAAGTCAGGCAATGCCACCATTTTGCGCGGCGGTAGCGAGGCAATCGAATCAAATCGAGCCATCGCCACAGCCATTGCGCAAGGGCTCGCCACCGCGGGCCTACCCGAATCCGTGGTACAAATTATCGATACCACTGACCGCGCAGCCGTCGGCGAGCTCATCACCATGACCGAGTATGTTGATGTCATTGTGCCCCGCGGCGGAAAAAGTTTGATTGCGCGCATTAGCGCAGAGGCGCGCGTCCCTGTGATCAAACATTTGGACGGCAACTGCCATGTCTATATCGACGACAAGGCCGACTTAAACAAAGCTATAGCCATTGCCGTGAACGCCAAGACACATCGCTACGGCGTCTGTAACGCCATGGAATCGCTATTAGTGGCAGAATCTGTTGCCGCCAGCGTGCTGCCTGCGCTGGCCGCCCGCTACGCCGAGCTCGGCGTGGAACTGCGCGGCTGCGAAAAAACCTGTGCACTTATTAAGGCCGCTAAACCTGCTCGCGAGGAAGACTGGTACGAGGAATACTTGGCGCCGATTTTATCCATTAAAATTGTCGCTGGGCTTGAGCCAGCGATTGCCCACATCAATCACTACAGCTCTAAGCACACCGATGCGATTGTCACCGAAGACGCTGACCGTGCCGCGCAGTTTATGCGGCAAGTGGATTCCAGTTCCGTCATGGTGAACGCATCAACACGCTTTGCCGATGGCTTCGAGTACGGCTTGGGCGCCGAAATTGGCATCTCAACAGACAAGATACATGCCCGCGGGCCAGTCGGACTGGAAGGACTGACCAGTCAGAAGTGGGTTGTCTACGGCGATGGGCAGATAAGGCTTTAATATGTCTGTGGCGTTGTTTGGAGGCACCTTTAACCCAGTGCATATCGGTCATTTGCGCATTGCTATAGAACTGGCCGAACTCCTGCAAGTCGATAGCTTGCGCATGGTGCCCTGCGCCTTGCCGCCACATCGTCAATCCCCCTCAGTATCCGCTGAACATCGCCTGTCTATGCTGCGAGCAGGTATCGCCAACCACAACAAATTAGTCGCTGACGATATCGAACTGCGGCGTGAAGGTCCAAGCTACACCATCGATACCCTGCGCGCTGTGCGCCAACAAATTGGGCCAGACCGCCCGCTCTACCTCTGTATCGGCCTCGATGTACTCGCCACACTCGACACGTGGCGCGACTGGCAGCAACTGACAGACTTCTGCCATCTCATCATCTCTTCGCGGCCAGGCTGCCAGTTGCCCACAACGGGCGCCTTAGCTGAGTGGGTAAAAAAACACCGCTGCGACGATTTACAGCAACTAAAACTGCTCAGCACTGGTAAACTGCACCTTTGCGACCTCACGATGCTGGCAGTTTCATCAACCTCTATACGCGATAAAGTAAAACGCGGCGAGGCCATTGACTACCTCACCCCAGCGGCGGTGGTCGACTACATTCAACAACATCATCTATACGAGTAATCTGTTTAATATGACCCAATCACTAAAAGAAATTGTTATCGCAGCGCTAGAAGAAGTTAAAGCGCAAAACATTGTCTCGCTCGACGTGCGCGAGCTTACAGGCATGATGGATACCATGGTGGTTGCCAGCGGCACCTCAAACCGTCAGGTGAAATCACTGGCCAACAATGTGGTGGTCGAGGGCAAGAAAGCAGGCTACGACATGATCGGCATAGAGGGTGACGACACCTCCGAGTGGATACTAGTCGACTTTGGTGATGTGATTGTGCACATCATGCTGCCCGCTACCCGCGCGTTTTACGACCTAGAGCGCCTCTGGTCCATGCGTCCAGGCGATGCGCCGGATCATGGCGACGACCAGCACCTGCTTGGCGATCTGAGCTAGGACGACTGACGCGAGATGAAGCTTAAACTTCTCGCCGTCGGCACCCGAATGCCCAGCTGGGTGGACGCTGGCTGCAACGAATATGGCAAGCGCATGCCTCCCGAGTTGCGTATTGAAACTGTTGAGATAGCACTTGCCGTGCGCGGCAAAAACCAGCCGCCCTCAATCGCTATTGAAAAAGAGAGCCAAGCGCTTCTCAAAGCCATTGGTGAACAGGACTACGTAGTCGCCCTGGATGTGCTCGGCAAAGGTATGAGCACAGAAAAGCTGGCCGGCCGCTTGGCCGAGTGGCAGATGAATGGGCGCGATATATGTTTAATTATTGGCGGTCCCGATGGGCTCTCCGACCAGTGCCTCGCGCGCGCCGATCTGCGCTGGTCGCTGTCAGATTTAACCCTGCCCCACCCACTGGTAAGAATTGTATTGATGGAACAGCTGTATCGCGCGTGGACCATCAACGCAAATCACCCCTATCATCGCAGCTGACAGGGCAACCGATTATGGCGACAGACTAATATGATGCAGGACCGCGCCTTTTCCGATCCGGCTCGCGAACGTCTGCTGTTTGCTCAGCGTCTCTTTATCACGGCAGTGATAACGCTTGTTTTATCAGGGCTGCTAGCCGCGCGTTACTTCAACCTGCAAATATCGCGGCACGACGATTTTGCCACCCAATCTAACAACAACCGTGTTTTGGTTCGCCCACTCGCCCCCTCCCGCGGTTTAATTTACGCCAGTGACGGCGAGCTTATTGCCGACAACCGTCCCAGCTTCAACCTCACCATAGTCCCTGAACGCAGCGCCAATCTAGAACAGCTGCTCAGTGACCTCAGCGCGCTAATCACAGTGTCAGAGCGCGACATTGAGAATTTTCGCAAGCGTTTAAAACAGCGACGCCCGTACGAGCAAACCACATTAAAGTTTAATCTCAGTGAAGAAGAGCGCGCCACGCTTGCGGTGCATGGCCATCGACTGCTTGGGGCGGAAACCTCGGCACGCTTAAATCGCTACTACCCCGAAGCGGAATTGTTTGCCAACGTGGTCGGCTATGTCGGACGTATCAACGAGGCCGAAAGTGAGACCATCGACAAAGTGCAATACAGTGGCACTGACTCGATTGGTAAAAATGGGCTGGAAAAATTCTACGAAGACCGCTTGCTCGGCCAAGTGGGCAGCGAGCAGGTTGAGACCAATGCCTTGGGGCGCGTTATGCGTGTGCTCGAGCAAAATGCCCCGATCGCGGGCGACGATCTAACGCTTTTTATCGACAGTGAGTTGCAGCGCGTCGGCCTCGACGCCTTTAATGGCGAACGCGGCGCGCTGGTCGCCATCGATGTCAAAACGGGCGGTATTCTCGCCATGGTTAGCGCCCCCAGTTACGACCCCAACCTCTTTGTTGGCGGTATCAGCCAAAAAGATTACGACCGCCTGCTCTACGATAAAAGCAGGCCGTTGTTTGACCGCACCATTCGTGGGCAATATCCGCCGGGTTCAACGGTAAAACCACTGTTTGGTTTGATTGCGCTGCAAAAAGGTACAGTGACCACTAACTTCAAAATTCAAGATAACGGCTTCTTCTACTTTAAGGGGGTTGAGCGACCTTGGCGCGACCATAACTTCGCGCGCGGTGGTCACGGCAGCGGCGTCGATCTCGCCAAGGCGATCATTGAGTCCTGCGATGTCTATTTTTATGAACTTGGCGTGCGCACCGGTATCGACATGCTGTCCACTTACGGCAACCAATTCGGTCTCGGCGTGCTCACCGGCATAGATCTGCCTGGCGAGCGCAACGGCATTATGCCAAGTCGTGCTTGGAAACAGGGAGAGCGCCGTCAGTCTTGGTACAACGGTGACACTATCAACGTGAGTATCGGTCAAGGTTATATGCTCGCAACACCCCTGCAGCTCGCGGTTATGACCGCGCGAATTGCTAGTCGCGGTGAAGTGCAAACCCCACGGTTAGTTAAGGCGATCAACGGCGTAGATCAAGTGCCTGCAGAAGAACCACCAACGATTAAGATGGATAAGCAATATTGGGACTACGTCCACCAAGCCATGGTCGACGTTGTACACAGCCCTCGCGGCACCGCCAAAGGTATTAGTCGCGATCTTGACTACAAAATTGCAGGCAAAACCGGTACCGCTCAAGTCATCAGTATTGGCGCGAAAGATAAATACGACAGCACTAAAATTGACAAAGAACAGTGGGACCACGCACTCTTTGTCGCCTTTGCGCCAGCAGACGACCCCAAAATAGCCATAGGTCTTATTGTTGAAAATGGCGAGCACGGAAGTTCAAGCGCGGCACCGATTGCCCGCGCCGTTTTCGATGCTTACATGGACTCAAACGCAGCCTCACCGTCAGAATCAGAGTGACATACGATGCATAGAAATGATTTTGTCAGGCAACTCAGCAGCCCCGGCGGGGATCGTCGACCGTCGCGCAGGATGCATATCGATATACCCCTGCTGGTAATCTTACTTATCCTCTGCGGCATTGGTCTTGCAGTGCTTTACAGCGCCAGTGGTGAAAATCTTTTCTACGTCGAACGTCAAGCAACCTTTATGGTGATCGGATTGATCTCAATGATTTTTATGGCACAGTTTCCCCCTCGAGGGTGGGAGCGCTATGCAATGCTGATCTACTTCGGCGGCCTCTTGGCATTAATTGCAGTGCTGTTTGTGGGCGTTGGCGCAAAAGGCGCGCAGCGCTGGCTCGATCTCGGAGTTACTCGTTTTCAACCATCCGAGTTAATGAAAATTGCTGTCCCTATGATGCTCTCAGCATTTCTCAGCAAACGCTATCTGCCCCCGAGTTTTAAACACGTCTGTTTTGCCCTCGTGGCCACTGCCATTCCTGTATTTTTAATTGCTCGACAGCCCGATCTCGGCACGTCGCTGATTGTTTTCTCCTCTGGCTTTTTCGCGCTTTTTTTGGCGGGTCTCGGCAAGCGCTATCTCGTGACAACTGCACTACTGGCCATGGCCGCACTGCCCACCCTGTGGTTTTACGTTATGCGCGACTACCAAAAGCAGCGCGTCTTAACGCTGCTCTCCCCAGAACAGGACAAGCTCGGCGCTGGGTGGAATATCATGCAGTCCACCACCGCGATCGGCTCTGGCGGGTGGAGCGGGAAAGGTTGGACGGAGGGCACTCAATCACAGCTTAACTTTTTACCGGAAAGCCACACAGACTTTATTATTGCCGTTCTGGCGGAAGAGTTCGGGTTGGTGGGCGTGCTCACCATGCTCACCCTTTACTTACTGTTGATTGGCCGCTGTCTGGTGATCGCATTAAACGCGCAATCCATGTTCGGCCGCCTAATGGCAGGAACCATGGGTCTATCATTTTTCGTCTATATTTTTGTCAACATGGGCATGGTTTCAGGTATCTTACCCGTGGTTGGCGCACCCTTACCCTTTATCAGTTACGGTGGCACTGCAATTGTGACTCTGTTTCTTGGATTTGGTATTCTGATGGCCATCAGCACCGAACAAAAACGAATTTAAGGTGACACTTTGAAAAAATATTGCGCCAGAAAACTGCTCGCCCTCTGCCTCCTCACAGCCCCAGTGATGAGCCTTTCTTCCCTGAGCCAGGCTGACTATTCAACCCACCCCGAAGTGTCGGCATTTATTGACCTCATGGTAGAGAAGCACGAGTTTCAGCGCGACGATATTGTTGCTTGGCTGGCCGCTGCGGAATATCAAGAGTCCATCGTCAAGGCCATGAGCAGGCCCGCAGAAAAAGTCAAACCCTGGTACGAATACCGCAAACACTTTATCTCCGATGCACGCATAAAAGGCGGCGTTAAATTTTGGCAAGACAACCAAGAAACCCTTGAGAGAGCCGAACAAGAGTTAGGTGTCGATGCCGCCATTATTGTCGGCATTATTGGCGTTGAAACTAACTATGGCAGTAACACCGGCAGCTATAAGGTGATCGACGCACTCTGCACGCTGGCGTTTGACTATTACATCAGCGTCGATAAACGCCCCGCGCGACAGACCTTTTTCGCCGCTGAATTAGAGAATTTATTCCTGCTCGCCCGCGAACAAAAACAAAACCCGCTCGAACTCAAAGGCTCCTACGCCGGCGCCATGGGCTGGGGCCAGTTTATGCCAAGTAGTTATCGCAACTATGCGGTTGACTTCGACAACGACAAATTTGTCGATATCTGGAATAACCCAACGGACGCGATAGGCAGTGTTGCCAACTACTTCGCCAAGCATGGCTGGAAAAAAGGCGAACTGGTTGCTGTGCGGGCAAATATCAACAGCGACCCCGCCGAAGACAGCCTAAATAAATTGTTTAAGCCAGGCATCAGCCTTTCTGAACTGCGGGTCCAAGGCTACAAAACACTGGAAAAACTGCCCGAAGACAGCAGCGCATTGCCGTTGCGCTTTGAAGCAAAATACGGCAATGAATACTGGCTCGGACTGCACAATTTTTACGTTATCAGCCGCTACAATCCGCGCACAAAATATGCCATGGCGGTCTATCAGTTGAGTGAATTAATTCAGGACGGTCGCTGTGCGCAAACTGATTGCTAATACTCTAATCGTCCCCAGCGCTGCTCGCCTTTTAGTGGCTTTTGTCGCAATACTGTTGCTGGCAAGCTGCGCATCGACTCCCGACTCGACGCCGGCGCCAGTCATGATCGAAAAAGATAGCGCGGGTAAGCCCATTGATACCAGCGTGATCCCCAACGCCAAACCCAAACCCGAGCCCATCACCAAGGCAGGCAACAAAAGCCCCTATGAGGTATTCGGTAAGACCTACAAAGTCATGCCTACCAACAAGAATTACAGCGCAACCGGCATCGCCTCTTGGTACGGCACAAAATTTCATGGCCGCCTCACCTCAAACGGTGAAATTTACAATATGTATGGCATGACCGCCGCGCATAAAACCCTCCCCATTCCAAGCTATGTGAAAGTAACCAATGTCGAGAATGGCCGGTCAATTGTGGTCAGAGTCAACGACCGCGGCCCCTTCCACGGCGACCGTATTATTGATTTATCCTATGTCGCCGCCATGAAACTCGGTTACGTCGACAAGGGCACCGCCAAAGTATTGGTGGAAGCGATTGATACAGATCCCAAAGCCCCCGAGCCACCGCTGGTCACAGCAACACCCTCAATCGTCGCCGCAGGGCTGCCGCAATCTGCGCCCGTCACGGCCAGTTACGAAGGGCAGTACCTGCAAGTCGGCGCCTTTAGCGATGCCAGTTTGGCCGACCAACTGCGCGGCAAAATCGGCAGTTTGGTCAGCTACCCAATGACCGTGCGCAATCAGAACAATCTGTTTAAATTGTGGATTGGACCGATTGCCAATCATCTAGAACTGCAAAGTATTCAAGAAATGCTCAAAACCACTGCTAATCTCAGCGCATTTGCGGTAAGCCCCTGAGCCTCTGCCATTAAAGCGGCTTTGCCAGCGTAGCGCAGGCCGCTAAAAATTACGCGCGTTCAGGCTTAGGTGGGTGGGCATCCTCCACTGTGAAGTGGTAGACTGTCGGCCGTCTAAATTTCAACTAAGCCGTGGTCTATTATGCTCAAAAAATGGATTTTAACTCCGCTCACTATCACTCTTTGTCTGTTGGCATTCACCTCTGCTCATGCTCAAAAACTGATTCCTGCGCCACCAGAACTTGCGGCAAAAGCCTGGATTCTCATGGATGCCGATACCGGCTATATCATTACAGAAAGCAACGCAGACTTGCAGTTGCCGCCTGCCAGCCTAGCAAAAATGATGACCACGTACATTGTCGCCAACGAGATAGACGCTGGGCGTATCAAGCGCGACGACATGGTGCTTATAAGCGACAATGCATGGGAGAAAGGCGGTGCTAAAACCGATGGCTCAACCATGTTCCTCAGCCCGCGCACTCGAGTATCTGTAGATGATCTGATGCGCGGCGTGATTATTCAGTCGGGCAACGACGCGTCAATCGCGCTGGCCGAGCATGTCAGTGGCGACGAGAGCGCTTTCGCAGACAGCATGAACAAGCAAGCAGAACTGCTGGGTATGACAGGCACAGAGTATTTTAATGCGACAGGCTTACCCTACGAGGGCATGGTATCCACCGCCCGCGACTTATCTATTTTGGCCCGCGCGATCATTCAAGATCATCCCGATCATTACAGCATCTATTCCGAAAAATATTTCAAGTACAACAATATAAACCAACCCAATCGAAACCGATTGCTCTGGCGCGACAGCAGTGTTGACGGCCTCAAAACTGGCCACACCAATGCCGCAGGCTATTGCTTGGTCGCCTCAGCCAAGCGCAAAGATATGCGTTTGATTTCAGTGGTGATGGGCGCCACCAGTGACGCCGCACGAGCGACAGAATCACAAAAATTATTCTCCTACGGCTTCCGTCATTTCGAAACTAAAACCATCTACAGAGCAGGCGATGTCATTAAAGAAAATGCCAAAGTCTGGTATGGCAAAGACGAGTTTATCAACCTGTCCATCAGCGACAATATCGCTCTAACACTGCCACGCGGGGCACAGAAAAACCTCAGCGCGAATATTCTTGTCAACGAACAAATTAAAGCACCGATTTCCGCTGGCCAAGAATTGGGCCGACTTCAGGTATCTCTGGACGGAGAAATACTCGTCGACAAGCCAATTGTTTCAGCAACGGCCGTCGAAGAGTCAGGATTTATCTCACGCTTTGTTGACTGGATCGTGCTGTTAATTACCCGACTGATGTCCTGAGGAACTCCGTGACAGACCAACAGCCACCCCTGTTAGAATTCCCCTGCGACTATCCCATTAAGGTGTTAGGCGCAGCGCATCCCGAACTGCATGCCCATGTGTTAAACGTCATGCATATTCATGCCCCAGGATTCGATCTCAATAGCGTCACTGTGCGCGATAGCAGTAAAGGTAGCTGGCAATCAATTACTGTTGTTATCCGAGCGACTGGGAAACCACAACTCGATGCCCTTTTTGCCGACCTAAAAACCAGCGCTCGAGTCAAGATGGTCATTTGAACGTGCAGCCCACCATGCCATTGTTAGTTCGTTATCTTGGCGTGCAAGACTACGGTTTTATTTTTGCCAAAATGAAGGCATTTAACGACGCGCGCGACAGTGACAGTCCAGATGAAATTTGGCTGCTCGAACACCATCCGGTATTTACTCAAGGTCAGGCCGGCAAAGAGGAATACATACTCTTCCCCGGCGATATCCCCGTGGTTAAAAGTGACCGTGGTGGACATGTCACTTATCATGGGCCGGGGCAGATTACGGCGTATATTTTAGTTGATTTAAAGCGTCTTAAACTCGGCGTACGGGAACTGGTCAGCCTGATTGAGCAGGCCCTGGTGTCAACACTGCAGCACTGGCAGATAACAGCCTCGCCTCGCCGCGATGCGCCAGGCGTATACCTCGAAAATGGGCACAAAATTGCGTCCCTCGGCCTGCGTATTCGCAAGGGTTGCAGTTACCACGGGTTGAACTTCAATGTCGCCATGGACTTAACACCTTGGCAGCGTATTAACCCCTGTGGTCTCGGTGTGCCAATGACACAACTTGCCGATATTGTCGATAATCCCCCCGATATTCAGCAAGTGATGACAAAATTAGCCGATTTTTTAACTGCGGGACTCGGCTATAATGGCCACCAAATTGGGCCCTCGATGCCCGTACTCGAAGAACTCCATTAAAGGAATGTCATGACAGAGCCCGTCACGCCCCCACAACGCACCCGTCGCCTGCAACAGGGTGAAAAACTTCGCAGCGCCGACAAGGTGGAGCGAATACCGGTGAAGGTTATTCCTACCGTTGATGTGCAACGCAAACCTGAGTGGATGCGCATTCGTCTGTCATCATCACCGAAAGTGCAAGAAATTAAGAAAATTTTGCGCAACCACAAAATGGCCACGGTCTGTGAAGAAGCCGCCTGTCCAAATTTGCATGAATGCTTTAGCCACGGTACAGCCACATTTATGATTATGGGTGAGATCTGCACCCGCCGCTGCCCGTTTTGTGATGTAGGCCATGGCAAGCCCAATCCTTTGGACACAGAAGAGCCGGCCAATCTAGCCAAAGCCATCCATGAAATGGGCCTGAGTTATGTGGTCATCACTTCTGTCGATCGCGATGACCTGCGCGACGGCGGCGCACAGCATTTTGCCGACTGTATCCGCGAGGCGCGCATACTATCGCCGGGGCTTAAAGTTGAAGTGCTTGTTCCAGATTTTCGCGGCCGCATGGCGCCAGCCCTCGAAATACTCACGGCCACACCCCCAGATGTGTTCAACCACAATATGGAAACCATTCCACGCCTGTACCGCGAAGCACGCCCGGGGGCCAATTACGAGTGGTCCCTGAAACTGTTGAAAGACTACAAAGCGCTCAATCCCAATGTGCCGACAAAGTCAGGCCTGATGGTTGGTTTGGGAGAGACGAAGGATGAGCTGCTGCGCACACTGGACGATCTGCGAGCGCACGACGTCGAGATGCTGACTGTTGGACAATATCTGCAGCCGTCGGCAAGCCACTTGCCAGTTGATCGTTTTGTCCATCCCGATGAGTTCGCGGAATACAAAGAATACGCCGATAGCATAGGTTTCGCACAGGCCGCCTGTGGGCCTCTGGTGCGCTCAAGCTACCACGCGGACAAACAAGCTCGCGGTGAGAGTATTAACTAAAGACGAGCATCGCGGTGTCTAGGTGCTGACTGACCTAGACTGATTGCTGATTGCTGAGGGCTAAGAGCTAAGAGCTAAGAGCTAAGAGCTAAGAGCTAAGAGCTAAGAGCTAAGCAATACGCTTGGGTAGAAAGGCCTAAGCAGTGAGGCCGGATTGGCAAGAGCTGGCAAATTTGGTCCAAGAAAGGCTGACGTTATTTTTCTTTATCGTCCGTCCAGACTTCTCTCAAAGGATCACCAAAATCATCGTAAATCACTTTTTTGTGCGGGCGCTTGGGTGTTTTACTCGGTGCCTTCGTTGTTGTCTTCGACGATTTGTTTTTACGGCTGTCTAGGGCTGAAACAACATCATTGAGATAGGTTCGCGTTTGCCGTGGCTGGCTGCTGACAAATACCGCTTTCGTTCTCGGCTTATCGGCGGGCTCGCCAGTTGCGCCGCGCTCATGTTTTTTGATTTCGCCACCGCCAGACAGAAAGGCCTCGGTCTTTCGACGAATATCATCTCTAATACTGTTTTTACTTGCCCGTTCAACCACAACTCAACACCAGATTTTTAACGAATGCCCAGTCTACCAGTCTCACCGTAACTTGACCACCGTGTTAGTGGAAAAGATCCAATTGAATTGCCCTGCCAGGCTCGCTTTCATCGATAAAGCGCACACCAATACCGAGCAGACGTACCGGTCTCGGGTTGCGCTGCCACGCTTCCGCCCCTATTTGCTCAAAGCTTTCGAGGGGCAATCCTTTTACCACCGCTCGCTCTAGTGTTGTGCTGGTAAAGTCATCGAACTTAATTTTAATAAACTGCTTAGTCACCGCATAGTCACTGTCGACTCGGCGCAATCGACTGCGCAACTCCATAAGCAGTTCAGGCAGTTTCTTGGTGCAGGCGTCGTAATCAGGCAAATCATCACCGTAGGTATGTTCAACGCTCAAGGATTTGCGCCGACTGTCCGCATTCACCGGACGCTCATCAACTCCCCGACACAAATCGTAGAGCCGTGAACCGAAGGTGCCAAATTTATTAACCAGAGCCAAAAGATCAAATTTCTGCAAGTCACCGCAGGTTTTGATCCCTAAGCGCTCTAGCTTTTCATTGGTCACTTTGCCCACGCCATTAATTCGCCGCACCGCCAACGACTGCACAAACATGTCGACCTGCTGGGGAGTAATCACATACTGTCCGTTGGGCTTGTTTAAGTCACTGGCAACTTTGGCGAGAAATTTATTCGGCGCAACGCCCGCCGATGCCGTCACACCCACTTCCTTGGCGATAGCGTCGCGAATTTCAGCAGCGATTAACGTGGCGCTGCCGCCACATTGCGTGCAGTCCGAAACATCCAAATAGGCTTCATCTAAAGAGAGGGGCTCAACTTTGTCAGTGTAGCGATAAAAAATCTCGCGAATGCGCAGTGACGCCTCTCGGTATTTCGCCATGGTTGCAGGAATAACCACTAAATCACGACAGAGTTTGAGTGCTTGAGCCGTTGGCATGGCTGAGCGCACACCGTACTCTCGAGCTTTGTAATTGCAGGTTGCCACGACACCACGACGATCAGATTTTCCGCCGATGGCAATCGGGAGATGGAGTAACCGAGGATCGTCGCGCATTTCTACGGCAGCGTAAAAGCAGTCGCAATCACAGTGGATAATTTTTCGAGTGGCACTACTCATGATGCTCATGACAGGCTATCGCAGATTCAAGTTGGGGAGGTCGTCAGCACCTTAGAATAACGTATTTAGGACTCAACCCAATAGTTATTGAGAATAAAACCGGCGATGCCCGCCAGTCCAAGCCACAGTGCCAAGCCTGTTTGAGGCACTGTTGCCAGCAACCACGCACTGCCCAGCATAACCGGCAACGTGACCAAGGGCAGCTTGATCTTGCTGACAGGCGGCTGAGCGCCGACGGCTGACTTATCGTAGGGGACGATCATTTGAAGCAGGGGTGCTCCCGCAATCAGCAGCAGCGCAAGCCAATAACTGCGCATTTCATAGGCTGCAAAATAGCAGCTACTTAACAGCGTCGAGACCATCAAACACTGATAGAGCAGCCTAAAGAGGAACTTCATAACAGGTGCGAGGCCCGCTTAGGCCTCGTCATCCTTAAACTGATAAGCTGCCACTCGGACACCAAAACGCTGTGCAACAATTTCTGGCAACAGTAGCATGGCCGGGGTCAACAGCAGAGTTAACACCGTTGCCAAGGTCAGCCCGTTGACAATAGCACTAGCTAGCGGCTGCCACCAGGAGGAGACCATGCCTCCTGCCTCCCAGCTGCGATTGACAATATCAACACTGAATCCATTAGCCAAAGGCAGCAAGCCGACGATAGTGGTGACGGTGGTCAACATCACAGGCCTAAAGCGAGACTTTGCTGCGATAAAGACAGCCTCTGCAGGGGTCATGGCAGTGTTGGTCCGACGCAAATAATTGTAACTATCGATCAACACAATATTGTTGTTCACTACAATACCTGCCAAAGCAACTATACCGACACCGGTTAAAATGGTGCTGAAAATTGACTGCGAAATAATAAGACCCAACAACACGCCAGCGGTCGACATAACCACCGAGAACAAGATCAGGAACGCCTGATAGAAGCTGTTGAACTGCATCACTAACATAATCAGCATTAGCGACATCGCCAGCGAGAAGGCAACAGAAAGAAACTCTGCGGACTTTGCCTGTTCTTCGTTGGCGCCGCGGAACTTCACTTTAATCGAATCATCGATATCCTGAGTGCTCAGCCATTCGCCAATCTCTCTCGTCTGATTGTCGGCGAGATAGCCATCTTCAGTGTTCGCCATAATAAACACCGTCTCTTGTCGATCGAAGCGCTGAATAGCATCCACTCGTGGCATTGCCACTCGCTGAGTAAAGCTGCTGATCGGCACTGGGCCCGACGGAGTGTTCACACGCAGCTCATCAAGTGCTGCTAACTGGCGATTTTCGTCGGGGTAACGAAGTCGCATCTCGACTTCGTCGTCAGCATCACTGGGGCGGAATTCACCGACAATCACACCATTGGTGACCATCTGTACCATTTGACCGACGCTGCCAACATCGACGCCAAGCATCATCGCCTGAGATCGATCAACCGTCATCTCCCACTGAATGCCCGCCAGCGGCAATGTATCTTCGATATCGCGCAATCCTTTAATGTTAGCGGTGATCCACTGACGAATTTCAGCGGTCTTTTTGTACATAGCCTCTCGGTCTGTGGAGGATATCTGTATCTGAATATCTTTGCCAACGGGTGGACCACTCTCCAATTCTTTGCCGCTGACATAAATACCGGGCATATCGTTCGTCACACGACGAATTTCTGCGAACGCCTCGAGGCTGCTCTGTTCACGGTCTTTCGGCGGGTAGAGCTCAACCAAAAAAGAGCTTATTTTATCGCGGCTGCCGCCGCGCTCGAGCACCAGTGAATTGCTACCACTGAATCCGTAGAGCTGCTGCACAGCAGGCAATGCGCTAATTTTTCGCTCCACCTCGGCCGTAATCTGGCGCTGTTCATCAACGGACAAATTCCCCAATGCGCGAACATTAACCATGCCATAGCGGTTCTCAATATCGGCAAAAAATGCTTGGCCTGCTCCGAATTTGCCGTAGGCAAAAAAGATAGAAATCAGAAATGCGACTGCAGTGGCACTCCAGAAAACCGGTCGCTCAATGATGGGATTAAGTAATTTCAAATAGAGATTAAGCAGCGGCTGCAAGAGTTCCTGGGCAGACTCTTCTGAGGCATGGGCCTCGGCGACAGTCATCGTCTTACTGCGCTTACGAGCAATCACAATCCCCAGAGTAGGCGCAAATATCAGTGCATAGGTGAGTGACCACGCCAATACAGAAAACACCGTAATCGGCAAGTAAGACATAAACTCGCCCGCGACACCGGGCCAGAACAGCAGAGGTAAAAAAGCCGCGAGGGTGGTGCCAGTCGAGGCGATAACAGGGATGGCCATGCGCCGCACAGCAGTGATGTAGGCTTCACGATTCGACAGCCCATCGGCAACCTGCGTGTTGGCAAACTCAACCACTACAATCGCGCCATCAATCAACATACCGAGCGATAACAGTAGACCGAACATCACCATAAAGTTAAAACTAAAACCAAGCAGGTTGACGATGATCATCGAGCCCAGCAAGCAAAAGGGAATACCGAAACCTACCAACAATCCTGAGCGAACGCCCAGCGTGGCGACAACTAAGATCAACACCAGGCTCATGGCGGTTAAAATATTTCCCTGCAACTCACTGACCATCGATTGCGCGTAATCGGAGCTGTCAAAAATAAAGTTCACTTCAATTTCTTGGGAAAATTTTGCGGGCGCGTTAGCAATAGCCTCACGCACCGCGGCAACCGTTTCAATAGAGTTCGCCTTGAGGCGCTTGCGCACATCAATAGCAATGGTTTTTTCACCATTGATCGTGCTAAAACCCACAGGGTCTTTGAAGGTTCTACGCACCTCAGCGACGTCGCCAACGGTAATCACACCGTCAGCGGTAAAGCGCAGTGGCAAACTGCGAATATCATCCGCTGTTTCAATCAGGGCGGGCAGCTTGATACCAAACCGACCTTGGGCAGCGTCCATTTCACCGGCGGGTATGAGTAAATTGTTGGCCCGCACCGAGCGCAACAATTCAGTGGCGGTAATGTTGTACTGCTCAAGCCGGTAGGGGTCGAGAATAATATCGACCACTTCGTCTCGGTGGCCAGACATGTCTGCTTTCAGGACGTCGGGAAGAATTTCGAGTTGGCGCTGGTAGTACTTCGCCGCGGTGTAAAGGTCGCGCTCAGAGACATTTTCACCGGAAAACGTCACCACCACGGTGGGTTCTGGGCTGGGACTCAGCTCTTGAACGATCGGTTCTTTGGTCTCTTGAGGAAACTCTGCTTTTGCACGATCAACCGCTTCGCGCACCTCAGCCACCGCCACGCTGATATCTTCACTGATATCGAACTCAACCATGATATAGACCATGCTTTCCCTAGCGGTGGCGTGAATCTCTTCTAAGCCATCCAAGGTTTTCAGCTCTTTCTCAATGGGACGGATAAGCAGGCGAGCGCCATCTTCAGGAGATATACCGTCGTGGCGCACCATAATCATCACGACCGGCAGGGTAACATTGGGATTCACTTCGACGGGCATAGCGATTCTCGCCATGGTTCCGGCAAACAGGATTAACACCATGATCGAAAGCGTCGCTCTCGCATGGTCCACTATCAAATTTAGAAACTTCATGAGACCTGTGTCCGAGCTAGATGGCTAAAGAGCGAGAGAACTGGCGAATGAGACGACAACTTTCTCGCCAGACGCCACATAGTTCTGGCCGACTGTTATGAGAGCTGCACGCTGCGGTAATCCAACAACCCAAACGCCATTGGTTTGTTCGCCGACAATCTTCACCGGCAGTGTGCTGATCAGCCCGTCTTCACTGACCGCGCGCACGGCTGGATTGCCTACATCGTCCAAGAGAACCATGCTCGCGGCAACAAGATGCGCCTCAATAGGTTGCTCCTCAAGCTCAAGCCGCCCAGACATACCCGCACGAAAATTCATTTGTGGATTAGGCACTGTTGCTTCAATGCGGTAACTGCGCGTAACCTGATCAGCCTGATGAGATAAATAGCTGACCACTCCGGTCAATACTTCGCCGTTAACCAGAGTCAACGTCGCCTCACTGCCCAGAGAAACTTTAACAATCTCCGACTCCGATATCAGCGCGCTAACCTTTAATGGATCTAGTTCAACAATCTGCGCGCACAACTGACCTGGCTGGACAAAATCGCCGATTTCCACCGGACGGCGTTCAATTATGCCGTCAAAAGGTGCTTTGATCGCCAGATTGGCAAAATCGATTTGACTGCGTTCATAAGCAGCCCGAGCCGACTCGAGCCGTGTTTTCGCCTGTGCAATGGCCAATTCTGACTGATAGCCACCCTGTTTCAGTCGCTGTGCACCCTGGTATTCAATGGTCGCCTGATTCAGAGCAGATGTGGCAAAGTCAATCTGGCGCGCGCGGTCTTCCGCATCAATTTCACACAGAGTTTCACCACTTTTCACCAGAACACCCTCGGCACCGGGTACAGCGACAATGCGGCCGCCAACCTGCGCTTTGATATTGACCTCACGATTGGCTTCTGTTTTTGCACGCAACATCAACTTGGGTTTGTATTCTTGGGTCTCTGACCACACCGCCTCGATATGCGTCAGCGGCGCTTGAACTTGCGTCCCCTCAGCTTCGTTCGCAGAGGAAATAAACAGACCGCTGAACAGCCAAACAAATATAGCGACGGCAATAGCGATTGAAATACGGACATTAATATTCACGAGCACCCATCCAAATTGAAGTGTTAATTGTCTCTGCAACGAAAATCCCAAACAATCGACCTTCGCAAGAGTTCCCTTGACCGAAAGCTAACTATAGACGGCTTTTTTGCCTGCAGCATGCGCGCCTAGATACGTCGCGGAAAGCTCAGTAGTTTACTCTTTTTGGACTTAAGTCGTCTAACCAAAAAAAGGCTATCAGTTTCAGCCTTGAAAACGGCCCTCTCAAAAACGCCGTGCTCTCAGTCGTTTTTCCAACCTGAAGTAGCCCTAATATTGTGTGGGCACAGAGCATAGATTTAGCCCTCAACTGTGATCAGATTGGCAAAACCTAGCTACAGTTAGTGCGCTAGTTGGCATTGTAAAATTTGTCTCTTGATGTCGCGCTAGCGCTGATGACAATGGCACTCACGCACCACCCCAGATTGGACTTAAAAGGATGTATTACCATGGCGCCGTATAGTTTGAACCACCACAGCTCGCCGAAAAATGCCGCAATGTATCGTTGCTCAAAAACGTCAGCACAGGTTTATCGGCGGCTTTCTCGCAATGTTTTATGCCGTCTCACTGGAGTCATCTCATTGTTACTGCTGAGTTTCAGCGCGCAAGCAGATTTGCGCCTCAATGGCAGCAGCATCTATACCGACCTTGGCAAAGACCAGTTTGTCGCCAGTTTATTTCTCGAAACCGCGCAAAAAGAAGCGCACATCATCGAGACGATGAAAAGTGAAAAGCGCATGGAACTTCGTGTGCTCAACAACTATTCAATGCGACGCTGGGTCAATATGTGGATGCAAAGCATCTCGATTAACAATAGCCGTGAGACATTTTCAGAGTCCGCCCAACAGCTTATTGCGCTAATGCAGGCGCCTAAATCAGCGCCACAGACGGGGGATATTATCGAATATATTTCGACCCCGAAGGGCGGCACATCCATGATCTTCAACGGTACTGAACTAATCTCTGGTCTGTCGACTGATGTTTTTGATCTATTGCTGCGCACGTGGATCGGCGCAATCCCGCCAAGCACCAGCTTTAAAGAGGAATTATTAGGCACTCAGATCAATAGCCGCGTGCAGGGCTTGGTGTCGAACACGCAACCGAGCGACGCGCGTATCGCTCTAGTCGCCTCCTGGATTGCTCCAGCGCCTACTATTGCGGAAACAGAACCCACAATATCGAAGACCAACCCAAAGAACGACATTGCCATCACCAAACCTACTATTCCAGCCGTGGCCCCTGAAGAGCAGGCACCAGTGCAAGTGGCACTGCAGACAGGTTCCGCTGCGTCAAACTCTTCCGCTGACTCGGCAGCAAAAATTGCCCCAATCGGGGAATCGGCAACCGCAGAAGAGGCTCCCGCTAACAGTGAAGATGACGATATCGCCGATTTTAACGTCGCTGAGGCGCTGGCACAGAGAGACTATACCCCTGGTGTTGTGCAAGAAATTTACAAACATATCAGCTACCCCTCCCGCGCTGTGACGAAAAAACAGGAGGGAACTGTTCGCATTGCAGTCACCATCGATCGTCACGGCGAGTTGGTTGGACTTGTCACAACTCAGGAGTCCGGCTACGCGAGTCTTGATAAAGCCGCACTGAGAGCATTGGAAAAAGCGGCTCCTTTTGACGCACTTCCTGAGGAAATGAAAACTCAGCTATTTGAATTGAGCATTCCCATCACCTTCAGACTTCAGTAATCACAACTCGACGCGTACAAAGCGCGTCAAAAAGCGGTGCGAGGGCGTTTCTCCTCGCACCGCTGGCCAATTTTTCAACAACTGTCTATAATCCGCGCCTGCGAAAAACAAACGCCCTATTAGGAACATTCTCGGAACACTCACGGAACTATCTCGGACTTACCATTATGAGCTATAAAGACATTCCCGCCGGCAGAGATCTGCCAAATGACGTTAACGTTGTTATTGAAATCCCTGCCAACCACGACCCCATCAAGTATGAAGTCGACAAAGACAGTGACGCGATGTTCGTCGATCGCTTTGTGGCAACGCCTATGTTTTACCCAGCCAACTACGGTTACATCCCGCAAACGCTGTCTGAAGACGGTGACCCACTAGATGTGTTGGTTGTTTCGCCGTATCCGGTTATGCCTGGCTCAGTGATTCGCAGCCGCGTTGTTGGCGTATTGAAAATGACAGATGAGTCCGGTATTGACGCCAAATTACTGGCCGTCCCGCACAGCAAGCTGACAAAAATTTATGATCACGTTCAGGAATGTTCTGATCTGCCCGAATTATTACTGAAGCAGATCGTTCACTACTTCGAGAACTACAAAGCGCTGGAGCCTGGAAAGTGGGTAAAAGTTGATGGCTGGGAAGATGCAGCCTCAGCCCGCGCTGAAGTTATTGCCTCGCGTGAGCGGTACCTAGCAGAGTAATCTGCTTACAAGAAGTAAAGAGCAGAGTAATCTGCTTACAAGAAGTAAAGAGCAGAGTAATCTGCACATAAGAAGTAAAAGAATGTAAAAAACCCCAGCACTTCACTGGGGTTTTTTATTGTCTCGCTCCAGCCACGACCACACAAAGGCGTTCATGATCTTAATTTAAGAGCCGTTAGTCATCCAGCTCTTCGAACAAGACATCACCGTTAAGGCCATTTTTTCGCAGTACTTCACGTAGCCGCCGAAGCGCATCAACTTGGATCTGCCGAACTCGCTCGCGGGTGAGCCCAATTTCAAGGCCAACCTGTTCGAGAGTCTCTTCTTGGTGATTGAGAAGGCCAAATCGTCGCACCAAAACTTCACGCTGTTTTTCCGGCAACTGGCACAGCCACTCATTGAGCGCCTCGGAAAGATCATTGCTCTCAATCTCACGATCAGGGCAAAAGGAACTACTCGCGGAAATCGTTTCAACCAAACTTTTTTCATTGTCCGCGATGGGAATATCAATCGACGAAATACGCTCGCTGAGACTGAGTATTTTGAGCACATCTGCAACCGGCTTATCGACCTCCGCAGCGATTTCCTCTGGCGTAGGACTGTGATCCAAGCGCTGAGCTAGCTTGCGACTTGCTCTCACGTAGACATTGAGCTCTTTCACCACATGGACGGGCAAGCGGATGGTGCGAGTCTGATTCATCAGCGCCCGCTCTATGGTCTGCCGAATCCACCAGGTTGCGTAGGTTGAAAACCGATAACCCAACTCGGGGTCAAATTTCTCAACCGCACGCATCAGGCCGATATTGCCTTCCTCAATTAAATCGAGTAATTCGAGACCACGATTGACGTACCTGCGCGAAATCTTAACAACCAGTCGCAGATTGCTTTCAATCATTCGGTGTCGTGCTGATTCATCGCCCTTGAGAAATTTCCGGGCATAGAAGACTTCTTCTTGTGCCGTCAGTAGCGGCGTGTAACCAATTTCTTTGAGATAGATACTGGTTGCATCAATGATTTGATGGCTTGATTCCGACAATTCTTCTTGAATATCGGTTACATCTGGATCTTCTTCATCTAGTATTAACGCTTCATCCGTCACGTCTGCATCCCCTTTGCAAGTTACTCCATGTTCCAAATCACCAATCTAGTGACCTATCCGGAACCTCACCTCTTCCTTTTTTACCACTGTGGAACCCCACAGCTTCACGCACTTGCAGTCAATCTCACTGCGTGCGTTTTCCCAGTATACCTTTTCTACTCATATATAGATAAATAATTTACCACTCACTTCAAATACGCTGCAGGGTTAACTGGATAGCCATCCTTGCGTATTTCGAAATGAAGAGTGCCATTAGACCCCAATCTGGAAATAATCTCCATTTGTTTAATACTCTGGCCCTCTTTAACGAGAAGTTGCGCATTCTGCGCGTACGCGCTCAAAAGCGTCTCGCTATGTTTGATGATAACCAGCTTACCATAGCCACGTAAACCCTCTCCTGCATAAACAACAACGCCGGGGGCGGCGGAATGAACAGCGGAATTACTGACCGCTTTAATTTTGATGCCCTTGCGCAGATCATCGGGATTAAAAGATTCAACGACATTGCCTTTTACCGGCCATCGCCACTGCCAATCTGTGGCATATATTGGCTCGGACATTGCCGCAGGCTTCTCTGCCGCACGCGGCACAGACGCTGTTTTTAAAGGTTTTTTGACAACAATCGGAGCGCCCGAACGGGTGGATTTGGCAGCCGTCTTTTCCACCGGTGCCGGGGCGGCTGCTACTGCGGTCTCTCTGATTTTGCTAGTGTCGAGTGAAATCAACTGACCCCGGTTAATCACAAAAGGCGCGCGAATACCGTTGGCTCGCGCTAATTGGCGGAAGTCCAAATCGTAACGCCAAGCGATTGAATAAAGGGTTTCTCCCGCTTCAACCTGATGCACTTGAATTTTTTTACTCGGCGGCTGCACGCGCGCACTTACCGGCGCAGCATGATTTTGCGCAAGAGAACTGCAACCCGACACTAGCAAGGCCATAACGAGCGCACTTAAAAGTGCGACGCTGCGCGATCTAATGCCCATTAAGCCAGTCGTGACGGGAGACACATTAGCCCACCTGTAAAGATTTTTTCTGCGATCGTGCACCAACATATTCCAACACCAACACCAACAGCAAGCCAAACGCCATCGCTGAAAAGCTAACCAAGGTTTGCGGATCGGCACCCACCACTTGGCTGTACTGACTCGGCCAAAGATTCTGTGATGCTAACACAATGGTTTTACCTGAATGACTTACAACCGATTGTAAAACCTCTTTCCACGGCCAAATAATGGTTAAACTGCCGACAAGAAATCCGCACATCATAGCGATAACGGCCGCTTCAAAATGCGTCAACAACCAAGACAACAATCGGCTAAACAGCATTAGACCAAGAATGCCGCCAAGAGCGAAAACAGCCAGTATTTGCAGATTAAAATCGGCAATCGCCCCGATAAAAACTGGATACAAGCCCAGCAGAACTAAAATAAATGACCCAGAGATCCCTGGCAAAATCATCGCGCAGAGTGCAATACTGCCGGCAAAGAACATGATTAGAAGCGTACCTTCAAGCTGCACAGAGGGCGCCATCGAAATACCCCAGGCAATTGCAGTGCCAGCCAAAAATAAAAGTCTATCGCGATTATTTTTCAGCGGATGTTGGCGCAACAAATAGATCACTGAGCCAATAATAAGACCCACAAAAAATGACCAGACTGGCAGCGGATACTCGGCCAACAGATATTGCATTACAACGGCGAGGGAAAACAGGCTGGTTAAAATACCGCCCAGCAAGACCACTAAAAAATTACCGTTGATATGCTTCCACGCCGCGCCGATCCCCTCAGACTTCAAGGTCTTAAGCGCCTGAATATTCAGTGATTTAATGGTATTGATCAGTTCGGCATAGATACCGCTAACAAATGCAATAGTGCCGCCGGACACACCGGGCACCACATCAGCGGCGCCCATCGCCAAGCCTTTGGAAAAAAGTAATATATATTGACCGAGGCTGCGCATGATAACTCCAGAAGATTTTTAACGGGGGTTTAGGGCCTGCAAGCTAACGAGAGATACCACCTAAAAGCGGCACAAATTTTACTTTTTCAACGACTTCTTCTTCAAATTCTGAGGTATCACCGATGCGCCGAACTACGCGCAAATCTTGCTGATCGCCATCGCCAACGGGAATCACCAAAATGCCGTTGGGCGCCAGCTGATGCAATAGTCCATCTGGAATGGCGTGCGGCGCTGCCGTGGTAATGATGCCGTCGTAGGGCGCGTGCTTTTGCCAACCGAAACTGCCGTCAGATAGCTCAGCGGTAATATTGCGCAGAGCCAACTTGCGAAAACGCTCTTTTGCCTTGATTAAAAGGGGCTCTATGCGCTCGACGGAATAGACCTGCTCGACCAGTTGCGCGAGTATGGTCGCCTGAAATCCAGAACCGGTACCAATTTCTAAGACTTTTTTAAGCGGCCCACCTGCCAGTAATATCTCGGTCATGCGCGCAACAATGTACGGCTGAGACAGCGTTTGAGAAAATCCAATCGGCAATGCGGTGTCTTCGTAGGCGCGATGAGACAGGGCTTCATCGAGAAAAATATGGCGCGGGGTAATACGAAAAACATCAAGGATACGCTGATTGGTAATGCCTTGATCGCGCAGACGTTGAATTAGACGCTCGCGAGTGCGCTGAGAGGTCATACCAATACCGGCCAATTCAATCGAGTTCACACAAAATCCTCTCTCTCAACACTCGTCTTGTAGTGCTACTTTTTCGTCACAATTCGGTTACATATCTGCCGGCCAATATATCACAGAGGCTTAAATTGGGGGCGGAATAATTCAGCAACCTCGCGCAAAATCACAGTGGCGAAACAACCGCTGGCTAAAACAAATGACAACTCCAATTGATCGGATTGCAGACGCCGCCAAGCCATCGATTGAGGCCGCAGAATCAGCGGGCGACGCTCTTGCTGCAAGCCCGCATGTTCAAGTGCGTAGCACCAGCTCTGCCAGTTAGCTAATACGGTCTGTTCAAGGTCTGCCAAATCACCGGTTACCACCGAGCGGCCACGCCCCCAAAGCGGCCCCGATGGTTCAATTTCCCCGTCCAGCGGCGACTGCCAACAGTCTCGACGCAAGCGCTCCGCCAAAACCAAATTAAACAACCATGAGCGCGCGGCAGACAAATACATGCCTGTACCGCTGCGGTTGCCTTTTAGCTGGTCGCGTTCGATCAAGGTCTGTGCCTCTACCAAATTGCCGCCATCATGCCCAAATCGCTGCTCGCCAAAGTAGTTGGGCACGCCTTGCGCGGCAATTTCCTGCAACCGCGACTCAATCTCGGCCCAGTGTTGCTGCAGATGCTCAAACTCCCTTAAAACCAGTTTGAATTGATTACCGCTGTGCATGCCACGACGCAACTTCTTATTGTGCCGCACGAGGGTCAGCACCTCGAAGTCGTCATGTTGCAGCTGCGCAAGCGTCAGTTCACGGCGCGGTAGATAAAGACTGAACCACTGTGTGGTGACAGCAAAGCGATCTTTAAGGCCGGAAAAACTGACATCATTGCGCTTGATACCCGCAAGTTTTGCCAACAGACCCGCTACCCACTGGGTATTTTGATCGCGCTTTTTAATCTGAAGATAAAGATGCTCGCCTTCACCGCTGGGCTCGAAGCCCAAAATTTCATCGACTTGAAAATCTTCTGGCTGAGCGCGGTACATGGCTCGGCCAAAACTGTCTGGATAGCGCCGTGGTAACGACGAAAATGCGAATTGTTCAGGTGTGATAATTATTCTTCCGATGGGTTATTGATTAGCAGCGCCACAGCGTGGCAGGCGATACCCTCTTTGCGACCTGTAAAGCCCAACCCTTCGGTAGTTGTCGCTTTAATGTTGAGCTGTTCCGAACTGCACATGAGATCCGAGCAGAGATTAGCTTTCATTTGCGCGAGATACGGTAACATTTTCGGTTGCTGCGCAATAATAGTGATATCGGCATTACCCACGCGATACCCCTTTTCGCTGACCAGTTTCATCACCGCAGAGAGTAACTGGCGACTATCAGCGCCACGCCAAGTTTCGTCTGTATCGGGAAAGTGCTGACCAATATCCCCCAGCGCCAGCGCGCCGAGCAGTGCGTCAATCAACGCATGAATTAGGACATCACCATCTGAATGCGCGATAAAACTGTGGTGGTAAGGAATAGATACTCCGCCCAGCACTAATTTGTCGCCGTCGCCAAAGGCATGCACATCGTAACCATGACCTATACGCACTGTTCACTCTCCTGATAAGCCATAATCGCCTCGGCAATAATCATATCTTCGCGATGGGTAATTTTAATATTGTCACGGCGACCGGCAACCACTGCGGGCTGCTCGCCGAGGTACTCTATCGCTGACGCCTCATCCGTAGGCACCTGCTGAGCAGCTAGCATAGTCTCAAACGCCTTGAGCAGCAGCCCGTAGCGAAACATCTGTGGCGTTTGGGCGGCCCAATAGTGGCTGCGGTCGAGTGTGCCTTTAATGGCGCTATTAGCTGTCACCTGTTTCAGCGTATCGCTCACCGGGGTGGCGAGTATTCCGCCCACGGCATGATCGACAAGTTGCGTCATCAGTTTTTTGATGTCACCCGCAGTAATACAGGGACGCGCCATATCGTGCACCAGCACCCAGTCTTGGTCGTCGGCAATGTCGCTCAAGGCGCGCAGCCCTAGCAGAACAGAGTGCACGCGCTGCTCGCCACCGGCAACGCGCTGCACGCGCGGATCTTGCAGCGCTACAACCTGTTGCCAACCGCCGTTTGCGATCTCGCAGGGAACAATGATTTTTGTCAGCGCTGGAATGCTCAGTAATCGGTTGAGAGTGTGGTCGGCGACGGTCCGTCCAGCAATGGACTGAAACTGTTTGGTCAGTTCAGCGCCAAAACGCTGTCCTGATCCGGCGGCTGGAACGATCGCCCAGTAGCGTGCGGAGGTCACTCGTCGGTGCTCTTGGGCGTTTGAGCGGGCGCTTTTTTATCGATGACAAGATAGAACATCTCGCCCTCTTTTATCATACCGAGGTCAGCGCGGGCTTTTTCTTCAATGGAGTCGAGATTCGTCTTCAAGCTTTCGACATCGGTCGCGATAATTGCGTTGCGCTCGCGAAGTAACTTGTTTTCGCGCTCTTGCTCTTCCAGCTGCTGATTTAACTCTGCGCGATGGGCGAGACTACCCTCTCCAACCCACAGTCGTACCTGCAGGCCGGCAAGGAGAACAAGCAAAATAAGCAGTAACCAACGCATAGGGCATTCTATTCACTTTACTGCGGCTTGCATATATCCGCTCGCCATGCAAAGCGCTTGAAGGTAGCGCGCCTGAGTTAGCGCGCTTTAAATTCAGCGAGGCCGCGATATTTTGCCTGCCCACCGAGTTCCGCTTCGATGCGCAGCAGACGGTTATATTTGGCCACACGGTCGGAACGACACAGCGAACCTGTTTTAATTTGGCCTGCGGCTGTCGCCACGGCGAGATCGGCGATAGTTGTGTCTTCGGTCTCGCCTGAGCGATGGGAGATAACCGCGGTATAACCCGCTTTTTTCGCCATTGCTATCGCGTCGAGGGTCTCAGAAAGCGTGCCGATTTGGTTGAATTTGATCAAGATAGAATTGGCGACACCCAACTCAATACCGCGCTTTAGAATTTTTGTGTTGGTAACAAACAAATCATCGCCAACCAGTTGAATCTTATCGCCGAGTTTCTCGGTCTGATACTTCCAACCATCCCAATCTGACTCATCAAGACCATCTTCAATTGAGATAATCGGGTATTGCTCGCAGAGCTCTGCGAGGTAGTCGCTAAAGCCTTCTGAACTAAAAACTAGCCCTTCACCCGACAAGTTGTAGTGGCCGTCTTTGTAAAATTCTGAGGCCGCACAGTCCAGCGCCAGAGTTACATCAGTCCCAAGTTGGTAACCTGCTGCTTCGACAGCCTGTTTAATCACTGCCAATGCCTCGGCATTGGAGGACAGGTTTGGCGCAAAACCGCCCTCGTCGCCTACCGCAGTGCTCAATCCACGAGCGCTGAGGACTTTCTTTAAATGATGGAAAATTTCTGCCCCAATGCGCAGTGCTTCAGCAAAGTTTTTTGCCGCTACCGGCTGCACCATAAATTCTTGAATATCGACATTGTTGTCTGCATGTTCGCCGCCATTAATAATATTCATCATTGGCACCGGCATGGTGTACTGGCCGGGCGTGCCGTTGATATTGGCAATGTGGGCGTAGAGAGGAATACCCTGATCTTGAGCAGCTGCTTTTGCCGCGGCCAAGCTCACCGCAAGAATCGCATTGGCTCCCAAAGAGGCTTTGTTTTCAGTGCCATCAGCGGCGATCATTTTCTGATCGAGAAGACGCTGCTGGGCGGCATCACAACCCACTAACAGCGTCTTGATGGTGGTGTTGATATTGTTGACCGCCTGCAATACGCCTTTGCCCATGTAGCGGCTTTTATCGCCGTCGCGCAACTCGAGGGCTTCCCGCGAACCGGTTGAAGCGCCAGACGGAGCACAGGCTGTTCCTACAATGCCGTTCTCAAGAATAACGTCTGCCTGCACCGTTGGGTTTCCGCGAGAGTCTAAAACTTCAAATGCGCGAATATCTGCAATGTTGCTCATGTCCGATTTTCTCCAATAATATGTAGTAGTCAATGTCTCTTTAGGCACTGATGGGCGTATCCGCACACACGTAAGAATTCATCTCTTAGACAGAGACCGCGGTATCACTAATCGATGCCTAAATCGTCCTGCGATTTAATCAAATCATCAAACGCTTTCATTTGTGCCAGGAAGGGTTCTAGCTTGTCCAGCGGCAGCGCGCTGGGCCCGTCGCAGAGTGCGCGATCGGGGTTTGGATGGGCTTCTAAAAACAACCCTGCAATACCCACGGCAATACCAGCCCGCCCCAATTCAGCGACTTGGTGACGACGGCCAGCGGACGCGGTGCCCATGGGATCACGGAACTGCAGCGCGTGGGTTACATCAAAAATCACCGGCAGTCCGCCGCTGACATCTTTCATGGTGCGAAACCCGAGCATGTCCACCACTAAGTTGTCGTAGCCCATACAGCTACCGCGCTCGCAAAGCATGACATTGCTATTACCGCACTCTCTGAACTTATCAACAATATTGCCCATCTGTGCAGGGCTTAAAAATTGTGGTTTCTTGACGTTGATAACTGCACCGGTCGCTGCCATGGCAGCGACTAAATCTGTCTGGCGCGCAAGGAATGCGGGCAATTGAATCACGTCACAGACCTCCGCCACAGGTTTTGCTTGCGCGATTTCGTGGACGTCGGTAATCAGAGGTATCTTGAAGGTGTCTTTAATTTCTTGGAATATTTTTAACCCTTCATCAAGACCGGGACCGCGGAACGAGTGAATGGAGGAGCGATTGGCTTTGTCGAAGGACGCTTTAAAAACATAGGGGATGCCCAGTTTCTGTGTCACTTCAACGTAGGCTTCGGCAATCGTCATTGCCAGATCGCGCGACTCGAGCACGTTCATCCCGGCAAAGAGCACCATGGGTAATTCATTGCTGACATCAATGTCTGCGACTCGGATAATTTTAGATGCCACGTTTACCACTCCTATTCAGTCAGCGCTCGCGCCTGATAATCCATCGCGGCGCGCACAAAACCTCTAAACACTGGATGCCCGTCGCGGGGCGTCGAATTAAATTCTGGGTGGAACTGGCTGGCGAAAAACCACGGGTGGTTCGGCAGTTCGATGGTCTCAACCAACGTCTTGTCATGGGACAAGCCGCCAATCACTAACCCTGCGTCTTTAAGGGCTGGCAAGTAATTATTGTTGACTTCGTAGCGGTGTCTGTGGCGCTCTTCGATGCGCCCAGCGTCATAGATGGCACTGGCGATAGAGCCCTCGATCAAATGACAGGTCTGAGAACCCAAGCGCATGGTGCCGCCGAGGTCTGACTCTGCATTGCGCAGCTCTTTTTTACCTTCTTCATCGATCCATTCCGCAATGAGACCGACGACAGGGTGCGGCGTGTCGGGGTCGAATTCCGTGCTATTTGCGGCGCTGAGGCCACAAACATTTCTGGCATATTCGATAATCGCAATTTGCATGCCCAGACAGATGCCGAAATAGGGAATATTTTTCTCGCGCGCCATTTTAACCGCGAAGATTTTGCCGTCGGTGCCTCGGGTGCCAAACCCGCCAGGAACCAAAATACCGTCCACACCATCCAGAAGAGAATGGTTCTGCTCCAGACGCTCAGAGTCGATATAGCGAATTTTGACTTTAGTTTTGTTATGAATGCCAGCGTGGACAAGCGCTTCGGTGACAGACTTATAGGCGTCCAACAGCTCCATATATTTGCCAACCATCGCAATAGTGACCAAGCCTTCTGCGTGCAACTGGCTCTCGACAACAAAGTCCCATTCACTCAGATCAGCTTCAGGCAGATCAAGACCAAAGCGGTCGAGGACAAACTGATCGAGACCACGCTCATGGAGCATGCGCGGAATTTGGTAGATTGTCGGGGCGTCTATCACCGGAATAACCGCACGCAACTCAACGTTGGTGAACAGCGATATTTTCTGGCGTTGACTCTCTTCGATCTCGACTTCAGACCGGCACAGCAATACATCGGGCTGCAGACCAATCGAGCGCATCTCTTTTACCGAGTGCTGGGTTGGCTTGGTTTTGGTTTCACCCGCAGAGGCAATGTATGGCACCAATGTCAGGTGCATCAAAATCGCTCGCTGATGCCCAAGCTCAACTTTAAGCTGGCGAACGGCTTCAAGGAATGGCTGCGATTCAATATCACCCACCGTACCGCCAATTTCGACCACAGCAATATCGGCACCCGCCGCGCCAGCATAGACACGGCGCTTAATTTCATCAGTTAAGTGAGGAATCACTTGCACTGTGCCGCCCAGATAATCGCCACGACGCTCACGGCGCAGAATGGTCTCGTAAATCTGCCCGCTGGTAAAATTGTTGTTTTTAGTCATTTTGGAGCGCAAAAAACGCTCGTAGTGACCGAGGTCGAGGTCAGTCTCGGCACCATCTTCGGTGACATAAACTTCACCGTGCTGGTAGGGGCTCATGGTGCCAGGATCGACATTCAGGTAGGGATCGAGTTTGAGGATAGTGACATTGAGTCCGCGGGATTCGAGGATCGCGCCAAGGGACGCTGCTGAAATGCCCTTGCCAAGAGAAGAGACAACACCGCCAGTAACAAATATAAAACGCGTCATAGAGACCCTATAAAATCACGACTCTGTCACTCGCTGCCAAATAGCAAAAACGCCATAAACGCGTTTAACCGCGAAAATATCAAGCAAGAGTTGAATCTAAAAAATGCAACCAATTATTATCAAGAGAGGCTTATTTAGTCGTGAAATCGACCGAGGCCCACCCTACCAAGATGGGATCGTAGGTTAACAGAAAGGGGCTGATGATTCTACAGAGAGTTTGTCTGCCAATGGATTTTTAGGCTGTTTTCGAGGGGTCCTGCCTGCCGCCCCTGACAGACCCATAAATCCCCCACCGCAACCAGCTCATCATCGAGATATAAGAGCGGCACTTGATCGCGCCACCAAGGCTCGAGCGCATACTCTTGAAGCAATTTCTTAACAGTATTCGAATGGCCGCGACCCGCTGGCTGGCAGCGCTCTCCGCCCAGCCGAAAGCGCACTCGAAGGGCGCTTCCTGGGGGTAATTTTAAGCCCGCGCCTCGCACAAAACTCGCACTCAGCTGCTGACCTCTAGGCAGTGAAAAAGTCTCTTCCAGTGACCACAGGTCAACGTCGGCACCGCTCGACGCAGCACGCACCCGATCAGCCGCAGCACTTTGATCGTTGAGTCTTATCAAATAGAGTTTTTCGCGAAAACGACAGAACTGAATCTCGCCGCGCAAAACCTTGGGCGCGGCATCGTCACGCGCTGTTACTAGGGTATCTAAAATTTCAGCAATAACTCGCTGATTAAGTGCTGCAAATCCATGCATCGCAGGCCAGTGGCGCAGCACATTTTTTTGCCGCAACAGATCCAACGTCGTCAGCTGTGACAGTGACAGCGACCAGCCGGCGCGCTCATCGCGAAGACTCAAAGTGTTTAAATCCTGCTGCGCAAATAATGTAGACAACTGATCTGCTTCATCACTCAACTGGGCACTGCGACCAATGCGCTGGAAATAGTTGGGCCAACGTTTTGCCAACGCAGGCACCACCCCATGGCGCAAATAGTTGCGGTCATGGTGCTCGCGCTGATTGCTCTCGTCGTCAACCCAGCTCAGATTATTCGCAATGGCGTAGTTGTGCAGCGCAGTTTTCGGTTGCGTCAAAAGCGGTCGAATCAACCGTCCGTTGCCCACTGCGCGCTGCGCAGGAATACCCGCCAAACCTTTACTACCAGCACCGTTTAACAGGCGATATAAAACAGTCTCCACTTGATCGTCCGCGTGATGCGCTAACAGCAGCAGACCATCCGCGACCAGAAGCCTTTCAAAAACCGTATAGCGCGCCTCCCGCGCAGCTGACTCAAGCCCCTCGCCAGCAGCAACAACCGCAACGGTTTCGCTGTGGCAGGCGACGCCTAGAGCATCACAAACAGCCTCAGCGTGCTGCTGCCAGCTAGTCGCATTTGGCGATAGGCCATGATTCACATGCACAGCAGTAATCTTGTCAGCCGCCACAACCTCACAGAGCAGTTTTAGCAACACCACTGAATCCAGCCCACCACTCAGGCCTACAAGAATTTGCGGCGCCGCCAGCAGCTGCGCACGCCAATCGGCAAACAGGGTTTCTGCATTGAGTGGTTCGATGGGTTGAGTAACTGCGCTAGTCAAAGGGTCTAGGCTCCGTCATTGGAATTGGTCGATGTCTGCTGACGCTCCAGACTGTATTGCTGAAATTGATGCCGCGTGAGCAGGGTGCAATTTTCCGTAGCAGGGTCGAAGGTGATGAGTATGTCGCCGCGCTGCAACTGCTTGGACACCTGCTCGATCTTGCGCTCAAGACTCACCTCGTAATCGCCATAATCTGTTCCCTCACGCAAAATAAACTCCTCGATAATGGCGCGCAAAATCTCGGACGTGAGCATGTCAGGGGGAATTTCAATCATCGAGTGGCGGCCTTCAAAAACACATCTATCTCCAAGAGGATGCAACCAGTAAAGCGCGGCTGCGGAAAATACCAATGCTGTGCATAATAGTGCCATAATCACACGCATTTAAGACTAGGAGTCAAAAATGAGCAATTATTTAGTTCTGACCGTGCTCGCGGACGACCGCGCCGGTATTGTTAATCAAATCGCCACCACTATTAAGAACCATGATGGCAACTGGATGGAAAGCAGTATGTCGCGTCTAGCGGGCAAATTTGCTGGCATTCTTATGCTTGAAGTCGACCCAGCCCAACAGGCGGGGTTAGAAAAAGATCTCGCCGCGCTTGCCAGCCAAGGGATAAAAATCAGCATCGATAAAAGCGATGCGAACAGCGACGATGAAACAGAACTAAGCTGCCTTGAGATTGTGGCCAATGACCGCGCAGGAATCGTCGGCGAAATCTCTGCGCTGCTGGCAAAAAATGGCGTCAACCTTGTTTCCCTTGAAACATTTTGCGAGAGCGCCCCGATGTCGGCAGATATGATGTTTCACGCGCAAATCTTCGCTCAATTGCCTGAAACAATGTCAGAAGATCAGCTCACCGAGCTGCTTGAAAGTTTATCCGATGATCTGATGGTGGAGATTGTCGAGGGCTAGACCCGCGCAACCACTATGCTCGATATTGTTCTCTACCAGCCTGAGATTCCACCCAACACCGGTAATATTATTCGCCTCTGCGCCAATACCGGCTTTCGCCTGCATCTGATCGAACCCCTTGGGTTCGATCTCGATGACAAAAAGCTGCGCCGAGCGGGACTTGATTATCAGGAATTTCAGTCGCTGACCGTGCACCCAAGCTGGGACGCCTATTGTCTCAACGCGCAACCAAAAAACATCTACGCCCTGAGCACCAAAGGATCGGTGAGCTATGCAGCAGTCGCATTTGCGCCGGGCGATGCGCTGCTATTTGGCCCAGAGACCCGCGGCCTCCCCGAGGAGATGAGAAATGCGTTAGGCCCAGCCAACGTGCTGCGGCTGCCCATGCAAGCGAATAGCCGCAGCCTGAATCTGTCAAATACGGTGTCGATCGTCGTCTACGAGGCGTGGCGGCAGCTTGGATTTGCCGGCGGCGCCTAAAAGACAATTCCGCGCCCGCCACCAAGCAGGTATTATGCGTCTCTATTCAATCGCCATTCACTTTACAGACTGAGAAATACCCATCATGCAATGCAAAATCGGCTTATTTTATGGTAGCTCGACCTGCTACACCGAAATGGCTGGCGAAAAAATAGCAGCCTGTATTAATGCCATGCCGGCAGATATACAGGTCAATCTGCACAATATCGCCTCTGCACCGATAAGCCTGATGGCCGAATACTCTTATTTGATTTTAGGCATCCCCACGTGGGACTACGGCGAACTGCAGGAAGACTGGGAGAGCCATTGGGACAGCCTCGACGCCATTGATTTTTCCGATAAAAAAGTCGCCGTCTACGGACTCGGCGATCAAATTGGCTACCCCGAGTGGTTTCAAGACGCCCTCGGCTACCTCTGGGCAAAAGTAAAAAACCAAGGCGGAACAATGGTTGGCGCGTGGCCAAACGAAGGCTACGAATTCGACAATTCGCAAGCACTGACCCCCGACCGCACGCAGTTTGTGGGGCTGGCATTGGACGATGAAAACCAAATTGATCTCACCGACCCCTACATCGACCGCTGGTGTCAGCAAATTATTCGCGAGTTTAACCTCCACCCATGACACACAAGAGGGCGCAGCGCCCCGCCAACGGCGAGTCATCATTGCCTGATATGCCCTGGTATCTGCCAAAACAGCCTGCCCTGCGAAAAACCAACCAGGCCGTCGTTATTGGTGCAGGTATCGCCGGCTGTACCGCAGCGGTTGCTCTCAAGCAGCGCGGCTTTCAGGTTCAGGTGATTGATCGCCACGCCACTGCGGGCATGGAAGCCTCTGGAAACGCACAAGGCATCGTCTACCCAAAATTATCGGCGCGGGACGATTTTTTACCCCGCATCAATCTTGCAGCCATAGATTTTTCCAGCAACTACTACAAACCCTTCTGGCAGCAGGGACTGGGTCAGCAGTGCGGCGTACTGGTGGTGCCCGAAAATCAAAAAATGGCCGACGATTTTGTGCTAATTGGCGAGCGCTTTGCCAATCGTCCAGAGATGGTACAAGTGGTTGAGCAATCGCAACTGCACGCGCTGTCAGGCATCTCACTCGAAGCGAAAACTGCACTCCATTTTCCCAATCTCGGCTGGTTGCCTCCGGCGCGCCTTTGCCAACAGCTATTAGACGACAGTGCGATCGCACTGCAGCAAGGCCATGTTGCAGCCCTTCGATACCACAGCGAAAGTGGTAACTGGACGCTCTATGATGAGAATGGCCAAGCGCTCCTGACAAGCGAAACCGTGGTTATTGCCAGCGCTTACGACTGTAAAACTCTGCCCCAAACGGCCTACCTACCGCTGCGGCGAATACGCGGTCAAATCACGCAATTACCAAGCACCCCTGAAAGCGAAAAACTCAAACTGGTCGTCTGCGGCGAAGGGTACTTCACCCCCGCGGAGCGCGGGCTGCACAGCTGCGGAGCCACCTATAACCTCAAACATTTTTCCACCGAGGTGCGCGCCGAAGATCATCTCGCCAATCTCGCGCAAATTGGCGAGACCGACGGCGGATTGGCCGCCATTATCGGCAACCCTGAGCTCACTCACCTCCTTGGACGGGCCAACTTTCGCTGCACAACACCGGACTACTTGCCCATTGTCGGCGCCGTGCCCAATCTGCCAGCCATGCTTGACGACTTTGCCCCCTTGCGGCGCGACGCGAAAACCATTCTTTCGGCTCGCGGTAGCTATCTTCCCAATCTCTATGTGAACTGCGGCATGGGTTCCCGCGGACTGAGCTATGCCCCGTTAACGGCAGAAATTTTGGCCGCCGAGATCGCTGGCGAACAGCCGTCCCTGCCGCGCGAACTGCTAAATGCACTGCACCCAGCGCGTTTTATTATTCGCGACTTAAAAAGAAACCGTATATAGGCCAGAGCTGTTATTATTTTTGGCCGCTGTATTCGTGAACAGAATGACTGAGAGAACAACACAATGAAATACATAGGAGCACATGTCAGTGCCTCGGGCGGCATTGAAAACGCACCGCTCAACGCCCAACAAATTGGTGCCACCGCCTTTGCTTTTTTTACCAAAAACCAGCGTCAGTGGACCGCCAAGCCACTCACTGAGGAGAGCATTGCAGCGTTTAAGGCAAACTGCGCACGGCACAATTTCTCCCCAGAACAAATCCTTCCCCACGACAGCTATCTGATTAACCTCGGTCATCCCGAGCAGGACGGCTTGGAAAAATCCCGCGACGCGTTTATTGATGAGATGCAGCGCTGCGAGCAGTTGGAACTCAAATACCTCAACTTTCACCCGGGCAGCCATCTGCGCAAAATCTCGGAGGATGTCTGTATTAAGCGTATTTCTGAGTCCATCAATATTGCCCTAGAGGCAACCCGCGGTGTGACTGCGGTGATTGAAAATACCGCCGGACAGGGCAGTAATTTGGGCTTTAGCTTCGAACAATTAGCCGCAATCATCGATGGCGTTGAGGATAAAAGTCGCGTGGGCATTTGCTACGACACATGCCACGCCTTCGCTGCGGGTTACGACATGCGCAGCACCGATGGCTGTGAAAAGGTTTTTGCAGACTTTGAACGAATTGTTGGCTTTAACTACCTCTGCGGCATGCATCTGAACGACTCCCGCTCAGAATATTCAAGCAAAGTAGACCGTCACCACAGCTTAGGCCAGGGCCATCTCGGCATGAATGTCTTTCAGTTTATTATGCAAGATCCGCGCTTTGACGGCATACCGCTGATACTAGAGACAATTGATCCGTCAATTTGGGCGGACGAAATTGATTTACTGCGCAGTTTTCAACAGGCCGTTTGATGATCGCGACGCAAGCGCCTACCTACAAAGAGGCGGCGTTGCGCTCTTCCAGCTCGAACAATAATCCACGGCGATAAGTATCGGCACTGGCGCGGGTTTCGCCCATGTGCTCAAGTACCCCTGCCAAACCGACATAGGCCTGGACTGACGGCCGCAGCTTAATGGCTTGGGATAAATAGTCTCGAGCCTTCCCGAAAAGCTTGGCGCGATCGCAGATCAGACCCAGCGCTAAAATAAGATCTGCGTCTTTTGGGTGCAGCACAAGCCATTTTTCAGCGGTCGCCACTTGCTTTTCAGGCGTCTTAGAGGCCAACAGACCAAACTGTCTTACCAACTCGCTATCCCATTGATTATTCAACGCTTTTATCAACACCGCTTGCGCCTTATCTTGGGCACCCACCTGACTCAGTCCTGCAACGTAACCCGCGATAATGTCAGGGTGTTTGTGGAGTTTTTTCGGCGTGTTGTACCAAAGTTCTTCTAATTGATCTCGCTGCTCGCCGAGCGACAGCGACGAATCGGGGGTAAATTCGTCCAGCAAACTACCGTAAACGTCGCACTCAAGCTGCAACAGCGCATCTTCACCGATGGCTTTGTAACGTTTTAAATCACGCAATATTTTTTGTAATTTGCGCCAATTCTCGGCCATGTAATAGGCGTCGGCCAGCAAGCGCAGCAAGCCTCTGTCTGTGGGCTTTTCCGCGTAGAGTGACTGAAGCAACAAAATAGCCTCGCGGGGTTTGCGCTCCAACAGCAACAATTCCGACAAGCCTTTGTCTGCCTGTAAATGGGCTTTTGGATAACTGGTTTTGAGACGCTTGTAGATCTGTCTGGCCTGATTAATTTGATTATTTTCCGCCGCAGAACGGGCAGCAAACAGCAAATTCACCACAGGCATTGCAGATTTGTCGGCAGACTGCGACAGCAGATCAGTCGCGTGCTGCCAATCTGCATCGGCAAAGCGCTGCAGCCCCTCAGAAGTCAGATTACTGCTGCGCGCAGCCCTGCGTCGACGCCACCACAGCCGCAGGCCGCCAACGCCAGCGACCCAGCGCAGAGTTAACAGGAGCCAACAGAGAAAGGCGGTTGCCAAGAGGTAGATCAAAAGGCCCGTCCAGACACTCATTTCAACGGTAAAACTGTCGAAGCTGAATAAGATATAGCCGGTGCCAAACTGCAAAATCCAGACTAGCCCAGCGCCAATTAAGAGGGCTGAGACAACAAACAAAAGCAGCTTTCTCACTTTGCCTGCTCCCCGCGCGCGATGGCTTGCCGACGAACAGTTAAGAGCGTCGACAAGGCTTGTTGCGACCCTGTAATATCCGGCAGCGCCGCCACAACCGAGCGACTTTGCAGCGTTTTCACGCGCGCAACCCAAATATCCGACTGCTCATTATGGAGAAAGTAGCGCTCTAACAAACCCGCCGCTTTATCTAAACTGGCGCTATAAATTGACTGTTCTTCCCTCAAGACCGCGCTCTGCGCCTGATCGAGTAGCAGCGCAATATTTTGTCGAACCACAGCCTGCTCATCGGCACTCAGTAACGGTTCAATTTTTTGCTGGCGCTGCTGCACAACAACCAGCTGGGAAAATTTTTCACGCAAACGATCAACTCTGTCTTGCCATGTCAGTGTCTGCGCTGCGGCCTCTTCCGTAACTGCAGGTTCAGCGCGGTCGGGAAGCGGTAGAATCTCTAATTGATCAACCGCAGCAGCAATTGCCTGAAGCTCTAAATAAATACCTTCGCGATCAATTTTATTGACGCGTCTCAACGCAGCGATATCGTTGGCCAACGCTCTGCGCACCGGCACTAACTGCGAATCATCCAACTGGGCAATAATAGCGTCGGCATTTTCCAGCATTGCCAGAGCAGTTTCGGCCCTGCGCTCGACCTGCAAGCGCTGGTTAGCGAAGCGCATCAGGTAGCCCGCTTCAGTCAAAATCCAATCACCTTGGCTGGCGCTGTTCAGTTGCAGCAACTGCTCGCCTTGGGCGTTCAAGCGCAGATACATTGCATAAAGCTGCTCCTGAAGCTCTTTTATTGACTGCGCATGCTTCTGTTCCGATTGATTTCGAGCACCCTGCACTTGGGTAAGCTGTTGTTCGATAGCGGCCAGACGTTGCTCGCCTTCGCTCGCCTGCACGCTCTGCCGCTGATACTCAAGCCAACCTAGCCATCCACCGTAGCCAAGAGCTGCGAGCAATATCAACCACAGCACTTTTTTCAGCCACCCCGATCCCTTCTTAGCTGGCTTCGGCGAGACTTTACCTGCCGCTGCCGTTTGGGACTTACCGGATTGATCGCTTTTATCGCCTGCCTTTGGCAGCACTGGTTTGTTTTCCGACACCATAATTCCTCTTAAATATCAGGGCTGAAGCACTTCTTTAAGCACCCCGAGTGGCTCGCCTAAAGGGTAGCCCTAGATAGGGCTGACATGCAATAAATTAACAGATTTTACCCGGGCGAGACTTAATCGCCCTCGCCAAATACCCCAGCGATGGCATCAAACATTGCCTCTGGCAACGGGTTTTCGGCACTGACGACAGTCTTGTAGCCGAGCTTTTGAGCAATTTCCGCAACCCGATCGCTGGGCACCACAACGGGAATATCAGCCAATTCACTGGCTCCAACATCCCCCAGCGCAGTAATAAGTTCACCACTGTGGGCGACAAGGCATTCACTTTCATAAAGCTGCTCGCGCGCCAGCTGCACTTGTTGGGCGTCGATCTGACGCTGATAAAGCTCACAGTAGTCAACCCGCGCACCGCGCGCCATCAATGTGTCCGCCAGCAACTCGCGACCACCGCAGCCACGGAAGATAATCACCCGCTGCTGGGTCAAATCTTGCAGTTCGGGCAGGGCCAAGAGGGCTTCGCTGTTTTGCCGTCCGGCGGCCACCTTAGCCTGAATATCAAACCGGCTGAGAATGTCTGCGGTCTGTTGTCCAATGGCAAAAAAATCGATACCGACCGGCATCATAGGCCAGTATTTATCCAACCAATCAATGGCCAATTCAGCGGCATTGCCACTAACCACGATTGCTTTACTAAAATTATCCAGCTCAAGAATCAGGTCTTTGATTCGCTGGTGATCGTTTGCGGGAACAATCGACATGACAGGAATATGGCTCACCTGAGCACCCGCATCGACAAGCCTGTTTTGCAGGCTGTCCTGATGGCGCACAGGCCTAATCAACAGAATAGACCGTCGACTCAGTGCAGTATTTACGCTGTCGTCGTTAAGCTGCATGGTTTAGTTCTCTCTCGTCAAGGGCGGCAATTCTGAGCTCCGTGTATTTACACGCACTAAAGTTACGCGCCGTAGACCTCCGCTAAAATCGCCCCTGCTCCCGCCGCTAAAAGGCGATTGGCCAGCTCAATACCCAACTGTTCGGCAGCAGCTCTCGGCCCACGTATTTCATCGCGCAGAATTGTTGCACCATCGACACTGCCGACCAATCCACGCAGCCACAGCTGTTCGCCGGACGCATCCAATTCGCTGTAACAGGCGATTGGCACCTGACAGCCACCCTGTAGCTGTCGATTCAGTGCGCGCTCAGCAGAGACTCTCGCTGCAGTGTCCGGATCATTTAAGGCGGCCAACAGTGTTAGTGTCGCGGTATCATCGGTGCGGCATTCAATGCCCACCGCACCCTGCCCGCCAGCGGGCAGCGAGATCTCTGTTGATAGGCGCGACGCAATTCGATGTTCCATGCACAACCGAATCAGACCGGCGCTGGCGAGAATAATGGCGTCGTATTCACCCGCATCTAATTTTGCCAAGCGCGTATTCACGTTGCCGCGTAAATCTTTAATGATCAATGTAGGGAATTGGGCTCTGATTTGGCACTGGCGGCGCAAGCTCGAGGTGCCCACAACGGCCCCATCGGGAAGCTCCGCAAGGGTTTGGTAGTGATTGGAGACAAAGGCATCGAGGGGGTCTTCGCGCTCGCAGACCACCGCCAACCCCAGTCCTGAGGGAAACTCCATCGGCACATCTTTCATGGAATGGACTGCGATATCTGCACGGTTGTCCAACATAGCCACTTCGAGCTCTTTAACAAACAACCCTTTTCCGCCCACTTTCGCTAAAGGCGTGTCCAACAGAACATCACCGCGGGTTGTCATGGCAACGAGTTGCACATCGAGATTGGGCGTCTTTTCAAGCAGTTTGGCTTTTACAAACTCAGCCTGCCACAGCGCCAATGGGCTTTTGCGAGTAGCAATTCGAATAGTCTGGGACACTGAAATACCAACAGAGGTTGTTAACAAGTGCGCCATTATCGACCATTTGACCGCCGTTGGGCAGCGCTAAAAGAGGTGAAATGCGATTCTCGGGGAAATTTTATAGCTTGGATATTTAAAGCTTGGATATTTAAAGCTCGGTCAAAAGCTGCCGCCACTTTGACTCCTGACGACGGCTAACCACTGGACGCTGATTGAGACCGTGGACGATCACCGCAGAGCGCCCCGCTTTTTTAACCAATCCATCAACGGCTGCGCGGGCCACTAGCACGCTGCGATTGACGCGTATAAATAACGTGCCAAACTCAGCCTCCAGCTCTTTCAATGTCTCCGACAGAACAGCTTGACGATCAGCCAATACAGCGGTGACATATTTTTCCTCCGCTTGAAACAAAATAACCTTGTCCACCTCAATCAAGTCAACGCCCTGATGCGTTCGGCAGCACAAGTGGCGCCTGCCACCGGCGCTTGACTGGTTTAGCTGAGCGCGGGTGAGCCGCGCGGCACGCTTAATCGCCTGCGCCAAATCCTCTGCATTTACAGGCTTCAATAAATAGGCGCTGGCTTGAGCATCAAAGGCACGGAGGGCGAAGTCATCAAACGCTGTACAAAAAATAAGGGCTGGCGGTGGCGTCATGGCAGAAATTCGCTCTGCGGCCTGAATACCGTCCAGCACCGGCATACGAATATCCATAAGCACAATGTCGGGCAAGCACTCGCCCGCGAGGGCCACTGCGTCGGCACCGTTAGCCGCTTGACCCACGATCTCCACACCTTCGATTTTTTCTAAGAGCCTTTGCAAGCGGATGCGTGCCAGTGACTCATCATCGACAATTAGCACCCTAATCAACGTCAACCCTCCAATGGTTTAAATAAAATCCTTGTTCGATACTCGCTGTTAATAATTTGCTGCTGCAGTTCGGCTCGACCCTGAAAAAAGGCGTCCAAGCGATGGCGTAAATTCGTCAGCGCAAGATTATTCCCCGCCACCCGCGGCGCATTTGGCGCAGCAATGTCCATGCTATTCACCACCTCGATGCAGACCCAGCCATCTTGCTCACCAATTGATACCCTTAAATAACCACCATCGCGGGCAGGCTGAATACCATGAAATACCGCGTTCTCGACCAATGGTTGCAAGATCAGCGCAGGAACCCGTATTTTTTCGATATCTACGCTGATAATCCACTCCGACTTTAGCCGCTCCTCAAGCCGCAATGCCTCAATATCCAAATATTGCTGACAGGCTTGTACCTCCTGCTGCAAGCCAACTCCGCCAGAGGTGTCGTGGAGCGCGTAGCGAAACAAACCACACAGATTCTCCACGGTTTTTTCAGCTTTGTCGGCATCCACGCGAATAAGACTGGCCAGGCTATTCATACTATTAAAGAGAAAGTGGGGGCGAATTCTGGCCTGCAACGCATCAAAGCGCGCTTCAAGATTGGCGCTCTGCTGCTGACGCAAGCGGTGCTGCAAGTAAAAAAACCGCAAAACTGCCCCCGCAGGAATCGCCGCGATCAGCAGTGTGTCCGCAATCGTCAGGGGATCGGCACGCCAATCCCCCGTCGTTGAAAATCCGTGCCAAACCTCCGCCAGCCATGCGCAGATGGCGGTCGCCAGCAGAACCAACACGTAATTGATAATTGCGATATGCGCAAGTGAGAGGGGCTGGGAAAAGGCTGAGTCCGCGCTGGAAGGCCGACGCGGCGCGGTGAGATAGTGCCGCGCGCAGCAAAGAAAGAGCGCGCTCAGCAGGGTAATCCAAAAGACCTCTAGCGCAATTTTGCCTAACAACACAAAATCGAAATGCTCAAGGCCGCTCAGAATAAGCGCTATCATTAACGACATCAGCGCGGCCATGAGCAGTAAACCGAACAACCCTTCGCCGCGACAGAGATTGGGAATAAAATAATCGTCAAATTCGGCCAGTTTTTGCCTTGAATCACTCATTCAAGTTATTGCTCATCCCTGTGATTAGTTATAATCCTAGTCGCGATATAACCACTGAGCAAATAAGTCGATGAGCAATTCCGAAAAGCCCGCCAATAGCGACACACCCGCAGCCAAAACCAATCAGGCGTGGGGAGGCCGTTTTAATGAACCAGTGGACGCCTTTGTCGAACGTTTTACCGCCTCAGTCAATTTTGATAAACGGCTCTATCGTCAAGATATTCAAGGTTCTATCGCCCACGCCAGAATGCTCGCTGAAGCGCAGGTCTTAACCGCGCAAGAGCGCGATCAAATCATTGCTGGACTAACAGACATCGAAGCGCAAATTGACGCGGGCCAATTCGTTTGGTCTGTACCGCTCGAAGATGTCCACATGAATATTGAAGCGGCGCTGACGCAGAAGATCGGCATTGTGGGCAAAAAGCTCCACACCGGACGCTCTCGCAACGATCAAGTGGCAACCGATATTAAACTCTGGCTGCGAGACCAAATAGACCAAATAGCCCCGATTTTAACCCGTCTCCAGCGCGGCATGATTGAGCTCGCGGCAAAAGAGGCCAGCACGATTATGCCTGGGTTCACGCACCTGCAAACCGCCCAGCCCGTGACGTTTGGCCACCATCTACTGGCGTGGAATGAAATGCTAGAGCGCGACTACAGCCGCCTTCAAGACTGCCGCAAGCGCCTCAATCAAAGCCCTCTCGGCGCGGCCGCACTGGCGGGAACCACTTACCCAATCAATCGCCAATTCACCGCCGAAGCGCTGTTCTTTGATCGCCCGACCGAAAACTCGCTGGACTCTGTGAGCGATCGTGATTTTGCGATTGAATTTTGCGCCTTTGCCAGCATGCTGATGACTCACCTCTCGCGTATGTCGGAAGAGTTGGTTCTGTGGACCTCCGCGCAGTTTCAGTTTATTCATTTGCCAGACCGTTTCTGCACTGGCTCGTCGATTATGCCGCAGAAGAAAAACCCTGACGTGCCCGAGCTGGTGCGCGGAAAAACGGGCCGCGTTAACGGCCATTTGGTCGCTCTGCTGACCCTGATGAAAAGCCAGCCCTTGGCCTACAACAAAGACAATCAAGAAGATAAAGAGCCGCTATTCGACGCGGTGGACACAGTGAGTGACTGCTTGCGCGCTTTCGCTGACATGATTCCAGCCATTGAGTCGCGCAAAGAAATTATGTTTGAAGCGGCACGCCGGGGTTTTTCAACGGCAACCGATCTCGCCGACTACTTAGTCCGAAAAGGCATCGCCTTCCGCGACTCCCATGAAATCGTCGGTAAATCTGTTGCCTATGGCATCGCACAAAATAAAGATCTGTCCGAGATGACGTTGGAAGAGTTGCAGCAATTCTCACCGGAGATTACCGCCGATGTGTTCAATGTCCTAACACTAGAAGGCTCTGTTGCCGCGCGCAATCACCTCGGCGGTACCGCGCCTGCCCAGGTAAGTGCCGCAGCAGGCCGAGCGCTGGCAAGACTAGCCGAACGCAATTAAAAATCAAACTCAATCTTCTGCCCCGCCTGCGCCATGCAGGCGTCGGCTAGCATACTACTCAACGGCTCACCGCTGACCGTGTTGCACCACTTCCCCGCAACAAGCCTGAAATGAAAGCCGCCCGCCTTCACCGCCAGCCACACTTCACCCACCGCCGCTTGGCGCGACAAGATGATCTGCGAGCCGTTATCTTCGCAGGTTAGCGTCAACATTCCAGCGCCATTTTCGTAGTCGATATCAGCGCCACTATCCTCGATACTCTCCTCAATGGAAAACATCAGCTCGTCCACCAACTGATTAAACTGTGCTTCATTTAAGGTGTTTTTTACATCGCTCATTAATTACCGCTCCGGTGGGATGACGCGTGGTTTGCCGCTGACAAAGTATAATTGTTTGAGTGTCGTCCGCCACTGCCGCTATACTTGTGCTCTTGAGTTATCGACCTCTATCCAAGGCAGGAATTATAAACCATGTACCATCCATTATTGCGCCAATCGCCGCGAAAAATTGCGCTTCTTAGCGCCGCACTGATTCTTCTCGTCAGCATGACTGGCTGCGGAAATAAAGGCGATCTTTTCTTGCCACCGGATACGGCAGCCACTCTCAGCGCAGCACCAACCAACAGCGAAATTTGAGACCTTATGCACCATGCTACTAGTGCCCAGAATGGGACATTATCAATTGAGGGCGTAACTCTCGAAACCATTGCCACACAATTTGGTACACCTTGCTACGTGTATAGCAAAGCGGCGATTAGCGCCAACTTTCTGGCTTATCAGGCCGCTCTGGCAAAGAAAAACCATCTGATCTGCTACGCTGTCAAAGCCAACTCCAATCTCGCTGTGCTGCAAACGCTGGCCCAGTTAGGCGCAGGCTTCGATATTGTTTCTGTGGGTGAACTAGAACGCGTGTTGCGCGCCGGTGGCGACCCTGCGAAAGTCGTCTTTTCAGGCGTGGCAAAAACCGCTAGCGATATTACGCGAGCCCTTGAGCTTGGCATTCACTGCTTCAACGTTGAATCACAGGCTGAACTTGTACTGCTTAATAGTGTGGCTCAAGCCTGCGGAAAAACAGCACCGGTATCCCTGCGCGTCAATCCCGACGTAGACGCCCAGACACACCCTTACATTTCGACAGGCCTTAAAGAAAACAAATTTGGCATCGACATCAACTTGGCATCAACGGTTTATCAGCAGGCCGCCGGCATGAGTCATATCGAGGTTGTCGGTGTTGATTGTCACATTGGCTCGCAACTGGTGACCATTGAACCTTTTGTGGCGGCACTCGAGCGCCTACTCATTTTGGTCGACCAGCTCGCCGACATGGGTATAACCCTCAAGCACATTGATATTGGCGGCGGCTTAGGAGTTCGCTACGACAGCGAGCAACCACCCACAGCCGAACAGTATATGTCTGCCATTTTACCGCTACTCGCCAACCGCAGCGAAACGCTCCTGCTCGAACCGGGGCGCTCGATTGTTGCCAATGCCGGAGTGCTATTAACCCAAGTGCAGTTCACTAAAAGTAATGGCGACAAGCATTTCGCCATTGTCGATGCGGCCATGAACGATATGATCCGCCCCGCCCTCTATCAAGCATGGATGGATATTCAACCAGTGCAACCAAGTCATGCAGAGACATTGACCTACGATGTCGTAGGGCCGGTGTGTGAAACCGGTGATTTTTTAGCCAAAGATCGGGCATTGGCTATCAGCGCCGGCGATTACCTCTGCCTGTTCTCGGCAGGCGCGTACGGGTTTGTGATGAGCTCAAACTACAACAGCCGCACACGAGCCCCAGAGATCATGGTAGACGGTGAAAAACTGCACTTGATTCGCCAGCGAGAAACATTCGATGATCTGGTTCGCGGCGAACACCTATTGCCGGCAGTGTCATCATGTTAATTAAATTTACGAAAATGCACGGTTTAGGCAATGACTTTGTCGTGATCGACGCTGTGACACAAAATGTTCGTCTCACTCCGGCGATTGTGCGACGCCTCGCCGATCGAAAAACAGGTATAGGCTGTGATCAACTGCTGGTAGTCGAACCGCCGACCGAGCCCGATATCGACTTCAGCTACCGTATTTACAACAGCAACGGCGACGAAGTTGAGCAATGTGGCAATGGCGCGCGCTGTTTGGCGCGATTTATTCACGACCGAAAGCTTACTGGGAAAAACCCAATCCGCGTCAAAACCTCGAATCGCGTGATGGAACTGAAAGTCGTTGATAAAAATACCGTTGCCGTCGATATGGGCATCCCCGAACTAGACCCAGCCGCCATTCCATTTCAAGCGGCCCAACAGGCCTTGCACTACAGCATCGACGTGGACGGCGAGACACAGCAGATTTCGGCCATTTCAATGGGTAACCCCCATGCCGTTCTGATCACAGACGATGTAGCCAACGCGCCTGTGGCGGATCTCGGTGCGAAACTGGAGCGTCACCCACGCTTCCCTAATCGCGTGAATGTCGGCTTTATGCAAATCGAAAGCCGCGATACCATCAAGCTTCGAGTGTTTGAGCGCGGTGTTGGCGAAACTCAGGCTTGCGGTTCAGGAGCCTGCGCCGCTGCTGTCGCTGCACTGCAGCAAAACTTAGTCAATTCTCCGGTTACCGTTCAGCTAACGCGGGGAACTTTGCAAATAGACTGGAAAGGTGAAGGTCATCCACTGATAATGACTGGCCCCGCCGCGACAGTTTTCCACGGACGAGTACGCATATGACCACACCGACAAAAACCGATCCGACTGAAAAAATGGTGCGCGAATATCTGCGCAACAACCCAACCTTTCTCGATGACAATGCGGATATTCTCGAGTCCATTGTGGTATCTCACGACAGCGGCTCGGCTATCTCTCTTGTTGAGCGCCAAGTCGGTATTCTGCGCGATCGCAATAAAGAAATGCGTGGACGCTTGGATAACATGCTGCAAACAGCTCATGAAAATGACCTCTTGTTTGAGAAAACCAAACGCCTTGTGCTGAATCTACTTGAAGGGAAGAACTTGTCGTCTCTGGTGGAAGCGGTATATGACAGCCTCGGCAAGGATTATGGCATCGAGTTTTATAGCCTGACCTTGCTCGGCGACGAGAAAAAATTGCCTCGCACCATGGCGCGCACATCAACCATGGAAAAAGCGAACGAAAAAGTGGGCACGCTGCTCGGCGCGAATCGCGCGGTTTGCGGCATCCTTCGAGAAGAGGAAATGCTGTTTTTGTTCGGTGATCAAGGCAGCAAAGTCGGCTCAGTGGCCGCAGTCCCGCTGCGCTATGACAATCTTTACGGAATTCTCGCCATCGGCAACAGCGACCCCAACTTCTACAAAAGCAGCATGGGCACATTATTCCTCAGTTATATCGCCGAGATTTTAAATCGCCTGATACCGCACTACCTTAAGTAAAACGGCCCAGAGCACAGGGCCGCTACCTCGTTTAACGGACTGGCGACTTTAACGAGTCGGTGATTTTTTGCGGGCCGGACCGTTTAATTTCTTAGGCGCAGCGCTCTTTTTCGCACCACCTCCCGCTCTTTTACTGACGCCAGCGCCTGCAGGCTTGGCGGCATTGCGGCGCCTCTTGGCCGGTTTAACGCCCTCTTTAGCACTGCCCGCACCAAACTTTCGCGCCTTTCCACTCTTTGCTTTGCGCTTTTCTTCGTGATCTTTCGCCAGCGCAGCCGCTTTAGCTGAGACCTTGATGGGCTTGCGGCCTCCCGGGTGCGAAGCTGACTTGGACTGTTCTACCAATTCAAAATCAATCTTTCGCTCATCCAAATTAACACTGACAACCCGAACCCTTAAACTATCACCAAGCCTAAATACCCGCCCAGTGCGCTCTCCGACCATGCGATGCTGAGCCGCTTCATGGTAGTAGTAATCTTTTGGCAGCCCAGTGACATGAATGAGCCCTTCAACGTACAGCTCATCCAACATCACAAATAAGCCAAAGCCAGTCACTGCGCTGACAACACCGGAATACTCCTCACCAACACGGTCCATAAGATATTCGCATTTCAGCCAATTCACGACATCGCGAGTTGCCTCGTCCGCACGGCGCTCGGTAACAGACAAGTGAACGCCAGTCTCAGCCAGACGTGACAACTCATATGGGTAAATAGCCTGTTTAGCAATCTCGGTCGCGCCCTGAACCCTCACCACTCCCGCCACTTTCTTGCTGCTTCGAATCAAGCTGCGAATGGCGCGGTGCACGAGTAAATCGGAGTAACGTCGAATAGGTGAGGTGAAATGGGTGTAGGCGTCAAACGCCAGACCAAAATGGCCAAGATTCTCTGGTTGATAGACCGCCTGACGCATGGAACGCAGCATAACCGTCTGAATCACAGAGGCATCGTCGCGATTTTTAATGGCCCGCAAGACGCGCTGATAATCGCTGGGCTCAGGATCATCGCCGCCGCCCAAACCAATCCCCAGTTCGCCGAGAAAGTCACGCAGCGACGACAATCGATCTTCACTGGGACCTTCATGAACACGATACAACGCAGGAATATTAGCCTTCTCAAGGAACTGCGCTGTGCAAACATTGGCCGCCAACATGCACTCTTCAATCAAACGGTGCGCTTCAGTGCGCTTTACAGGAATAATCTGGCTAATTTTGCGCTGCCCGTCAAATAAAATACGCGTTTCCTGAGTATCAAAATCGATCGCCCCGCGCTGGCTGCGTCTCTGGTGCAATTTAGTGTAAAGCGCGTACAGCGAATCCAGCTGAGGCAGGACAGCGGCAAATTGGTGCCCTGAATCGGCTCTCTCGCCGGAGTTTTTCTCTTCAATTATTTGTGCAACTTGGGTGTAGGTAAGCCGCGCGTGGGAATGCATCACCCCTTCATAAAACTGATATTTGGTGACATCACCCTCTGCGCTGACCTGCATCTCACAAACCATACAAAGACGATCTTCTGCGGGATTCAGAGAACAGAGACCATTGGATAACTTTTCCGGCAACATGGGCACAACATGGTTGGGGAAATAAACCGAGTTGCCTCGTTCAAACGCTTCTTTGTCGAGCGCGCTCCCCGGATGAACATAGTGCGAGACATCGGCAATCGCGACAATCAGCTTCCAGCCCCCCCGCGCTTTTGGCTCACAGTACACTGCATCATCAAAATCACGGGCATCTTCGCCATCAATGGTGACCAGCGGCAGTGCGCGTAAATCGACGCGAAACTCCTTGTCAGTCACGTAGTCTGGAATGCGATCAGTCTCAGCCTCGACTTCGGAATTCCACTGGTGCGGAATACCGTAGTTGTGAATCGACATTTCAATTTCTAAGCCAGGGGCAAGGTGATCACCCAACACTTGGCTTATTTTTCCCGCGGGTGGACTGTTGCGCGACGGCGCATCGGTAATATCAACCACCACAATCTGCCCCGGCTTGGCACCACACAGCTGGTCAGCAGGAATCAGGATATCTTGGCTAATACGGGGATTGTCTGGACGTAAAAAATGGATGCCGCTCTCGCAAAAGTAGCGTCCGACAAGCTGCGTGGTCCTGCGCTCAACGATGTCAACCAGGGTCCCCTCTGGGCGGCCACGGCGATCCATACCTGCGATTCTGACCAGTACAATATCGCCATCAAACACACGGCGCATCTGCCGGCTGGAAAGATAAATATCTTGCTCGCCGCCAAGGAGTGGTGCGACAAAACCATAACCTTCAGGATGGCCGATCACGCGGCCTTTCACTAGATTAAGCTTGTTCAGGGTGCCATATCCATCCGCGCGATTGCGGGCAATTTGCCCATCGCGCTCCATCGCCCGAAGACGTCTTCGCATGGCTTCGATTTGCTCATCATCCACCAAATTCAACCCAGAACAAATTTCATCGAGGGTCAACGGACCAACGCTTTCATGTAAATAATCGAGGACAAATTCCCTGCTGGGCACCGGCCGCTCGTACTTTTCTGCTTCACGAGTCGCGTAAGGATCAATTGTTTTGCTTTTTCGGGCCATAAGATTATTTTCGCGGTATTAAAAAGTATCACTCTACTGCGCGTTTTCTGCGCGTAAAGACTGGAAGTGTTCGCGCAGTCTATGTCTTATAAGGAGTTGAGTAAAAGAAATTATGAACATAAAAAAAACTCGAGGGCTGCGACCTGACGCAAACCTCGAGTTTTTGGACGGCATTGGCTGAATAGTAAAAAAGTAGTAACTAAAACAACCGCTGCCAAGGGAAAAAACTGACTAAGTACAACTCAATAAAACGTACAACTCAATAAAACGTACAACTCAATAAAACTCACCACAACTAACGAGCAAACTAACCAGCACAACTACTAACCAACCTAAATTGACTCGCACCGTCCATGGTGCACGACTTCCTAGTCGCCATCTGTTTCACAAACCACTGCGTTTTTCACAGCATCTCGATCGAGCGTCTGTCCTTTGTAGCCAACTCCCTGTCAGCTATGCTCTATTGCGTCCTGCTTATCGATGCTGCGGATTAAATAGTAGTGTAGGCACTACTCAATCACTCGTGGTATCCCTTTGTACGCTTCATGCCCGGGAGCCAATACAGGGTCGTATTCTACTGAGATGACTGGCATTAAGGTATTACACTGACGAACTAGTACTAAAGGACTAGTTCTGCGAGTCATTAGGCCCGGGTGTAATCATGACACAAGAAATTCTTCGATATGGCGCCGTATCTGCTGCACACGCTCAATGTTTGCTTCAGCATCGAGGGATCCATAGTCTGATTTAAACGTCACCACCATCGCACGCAGCTCTGACATGCCATAAAGTCCCGCAAGCCCGAGCAAATCATGAATAATTTCTCGTAGACTTGCCTTATCGTCGGTTTGCAGTTGGATTTCGAGCTTGCTGAGACTGCTATAAAGGGCACTTTTAAGCTCATCAACTGGTACCACCGACGATAAAAGTCCTCCGGGCGCGAAGCTTAATGTTGCGTTGCTGGACGTCACAAGCGACATCAGCCCCTCTATCAACTCCTCCTCATTCAGCGGCTTAAGTAATATTAACGCGGCGCCCGCCTTGATAATTCGCTCGCGCTCGGCGAGCGTGACATCGGCGGTTAGTGCAATTATCGGCGGACTTTCACCTGGTTGCTGCACAATTGTTTCGCAGGCGGTTATGCCATCGATCACGGGCATGTGAATATCCATTAAAATGGCGTCAACATGTAACCGTTTGGCAATATCGATTGCCTCCAGTCCGTTGTCAGCAATCAGACATTCCGCCCCGTAGCTATTAAGTAGACGAACAATAAAGCGTTGATTGAACAAATTGTCCTCAGCGACAAGCACCGTTAAACCTTCAAGCGCTTCTGATTTGTGCGTCTTGTGTACTGCAGTCTCGGTAAAACCCGTTAACGCAGAGTCATCAGTGGCGCGCAAATGGTAGGTAAAGGTAAACACCGAGCCCACACCCACTTCACTGTGCACTTTAATGTCGCCGCCCATCGCCTGAACAAGGCTTTTACAGATCGACAGGCCCAGCCCGGTGCCACCAAAGCGACGATTAATTGACGTGTCTTCTTGCGTAAACGGATCGAACAACCTGGGGATTTTTGTCTCATCAATACCCTTGCCCGAATCTGATACCGAGCACTCCAAAACAACATTGCCCTCAACTATAGATTGGCAACCGATAACGACCTCGATTCCGCCGGTCTCGGTAAATTTCACAGCATTGCTGAGTAGATTGCTGATCACCTGAATAAATCGCACTGGATCCCCAATCAGTGCCGCCGGCAAGTCTTCGCTGATTGTGAAAGTTAACGATAACCCTTTCTTTTCAGCAGCCGGCAGATGGATGGCAATCAGATCCTCCAGCCAAGGTTGAACACTAAAAGGAATATTTTCTAAAGTAAAACCACCCACTTTGGCTTTAGAAAACTCCAAAATATCATCGATCATTGTCAGTAACATGTTTGACGACATACTCACAATGCGCAGATGCTCCTCGCGTTTCACTGCATCGGTCTCGATTGCGATCAGTTTTGAAAACCCAATTACGGCGGTTAATGGTGTCCGCAACTCATGACTCATTCGCGCTAGAAACTGCTCCTGCGCTTCCATGGCATCTTCGAGTTCAATTAATGTTATCTGCAATTGGGCGGTGGCTCTGGCGACCTCACTCTGCATGCGGACATTGGATTGGCGAACGCTAGCGGCTAATTGGTTGACGCCGGAGGCCAGTTTACGGATTTCCGTTGGGCCATCTTCTTCTGCGACATAGTTAAGATTACCCGCCTCCATTGACTCAACCATCTCGGTCAAATGTTCGACGGGCTTAGAAATACTGCGGCCAATTCGCATAGACAACCACGCTGCGATAAGAAAACCCATACTTGAGACGACTAAGACGGCAAAAATACCGTTGCGATTCTCTTCAATCAGCATCTCATCGCTAACGGCGATCAAAACCCAACCCAATATCTCCGTTGCCGGCAACGCCTCCTCATCGTAGTCCTGGACCATGGAAATTTCTTTTATGATATCGGCATAAAAATACCAATGATGATCGTAAAAATAGGGCCGAAGGGGTGTCTTAACGGAGAGAAGATCAAGGGCTCTTTCATCAAAGGTGCCAACATTGACCAAAGTCTTCTGGCTGTTATTGTAAAAAACGATACCGCTAACCATAGGAATATCGAGTACTGACTCACCCAGTTTAGTGAGCGCCTCCTCATTGTTCGAATACATCGAAAACTCTGCATTGCCCGCGATCTGCTGCGTAACAACAACACCATTGCGGAGCAAATTACCCTCCAACACCGAACGCTGCTCAGTAATCATGTAACTCGCCAACACCGCACACAGTAAAATCAGCGGCAGCAAAGATGTAATCAACATCCTCGAATGAATCGACGCAAATTGTTTTTTCGGTGTCACGCTATGTCCCCCCGGCTATAGCTTTTCAGCGTAGAAGCTCGTATCTTCTAACGTAATGCCCAAATTGGCCGCGACTGAGTAGTTAAAATTAATCGAAAAGTAGGTCGGCGAAAAAAGGCGTCCTGAACGGTTATTTTGCTCTTCACCGGAAAACCAATCGACACTTTGCATAGCGACGTTTTCGGGTGATGAGTAAATAGCGGTGAGAGCACCCGCTCTAAGGTAGGCTTTTGAAAAAGCAATTACCGGCACTTTGTAACGGTAGCTGAGGTGCAGTATCCATTTTGCAGTCGCAACATTAATCAATCGGCTGTCTGGCAGCGGAACAAACACATCACATTGTCTAAATACCGGCTCGAGTTTATTAATCGGATTGTCATTTTGACCAATACCAACAAAGTTCGGCGACAGTTCGTGCTCAACAATTTTGTCGTTTAAATCACTGCGCGCGGAAAGAGAGGCTGGGCCCAACATCACCCCTATGGTTTCAGCACTAGGCACCAGTAGTTTGGCTAATTTAATGCTGCGCAGCGTGGGCTGATTAAGGCTGATAGCAGATACTTTTTGACTGAATGCATTTTCGACTGATCCATAATACTTTGTTGCGGCCGAGACAAAAGCACTCTCAGTAATCAGTACGCTTAAAATTGGCACCGCAGGTTGTCGACTATAGGCGGCTTCTGCTGCGGCTGTTCCCACCGTCACAATCACAGATGCATCAAGAAGTTCGGCGCCAACCGTCACTGCTTGATTTTGATAATATTCGGTGAAGTGATACCGGCTTGGAAACTGCGCCTCTAATTGACTTTTAATGGTATCGACAATTTCGACATAGTCAGAAGTCGCTTTACCTGAGAGAAAAAACACATTCTGCTTGTCGGGAGCGCTACTCTCAGCGGCGGCGGGGAAAATAGTAAAACACACCAGACACACAAGTACCTTGCCACGCCACGAATGGATCAAATGAGCAAAATATTGTCGCCAAAAACGGTGATTCAATAAATCCATTTCACACTCAAACGTTTATCATCTCAGCAGCCATCGGCACGCCGCCCTCAATCCAATCACGGGAATGTTGCCTTGAGACCAAAAATGTACCTTGTCCCAAAAGTATTGAACTCATAAAACTCAATATAGGCATCGCCCACGTTCTGGACGGTTAGTGACAGATCAACCACTGACCGTTTCACTTGCCACTGTTTAGCCACCTTTAAATCAACGCGCGTATGGGCATCTGCTAAACTGGCGCGAAAGTATTTCGTCGATGATCTGTGGGAGATCATCGAACTAATACTAATACCACTACTAAATTTGTAATTCATCAATAACCCAGCAGTATGCCGAAGTCCGTATTCATCCAGATCCCTTATATCCAATGATGGCGGCGCCCGATAGAGAGTCTCTCCATTGATATCAGAATAACTGTAGTGGCCCCGCATCAGGAAATGGCTATCCGGCTTGTAGAGCAACTGTACTTCGGCACCGCGAACCTCCCAGAATTCGTTGTTGTCGCGAATATTCACGTAGTTGTCTAAATCTGGGAAATCGTCACGCCGCTCGCCAATCACATCTGTCATTTTTTCATTAAAAAGTCTGACATCAAGATTCACTTTATTGCGGTTGAACGTCGCTAAGTAGCCAATTTCATAGCTGTTTAATTCTTCGTTATCAAGATCGTCAACGGTTATAACTGATGCATCAAGAATGATATTTTCATTGTAGCGAACCAAGGAGCGTTGATTGCTTTCAAGCAACGTGGGGGCACGGAAACTGCGATTGATTGCAACACGAAAAATATGATCTGGCCTATGCTCATAGTTTGCGGCAACGCGATATGAAGCGTAGGTGTTGCTATTATCACGATTTTCAACGATTAACCCACCGTTCAATACCAGGTCGGGAGACAGAGTCCACTCTAGATTCGTATAGGCACGATAGGACGTTTGAGAGAGGCGACCCGGCGTATCAAAGAACGTACTATTCTGTACATTGTCGTATCTAATCGCTGCGCCGTTAACCGCCCTTAAGTCATCGCTAAGTTGTGTGGTGGACCGTAACTCTAGATCCCAGCGCTCTGACGTACCCCGCGACGGCTGATCAAAAAACACTTTGTCTGACAGTCCTGGCAAAGGCCAGTAGGGCGATGTATCAGGCACACCAATAGCATCTGACAGACGCAGCGGCGCCGCGGGATCGGTAAATTCAAGGTCATTATGGTAGAGAATCATCTGAACCTTGTTACCCTTTTGACTAAGACGACTCCAGCTCAGATACTGATATTGATAGGCGAGATCGCGATCGGTAAAGGTTTTCTCGCCGATTCCCTGGGAGCTGTTGCTCAACCCTACCTGAAACTCGATATTGTCTTGCGCCGTTGGCGTCCAAAGTCCTCTAAACGTCGCAGAAAAAGTTTCGGAATTATCATCCACGCTGAGAGGTTTCCCCAAATAAAAGGAATCGTCGAATCCGTTATTGCTTGTAAAATTAAGACTCGTGCGATGATTGATAGCGCCGATAGTGCCTGCATATGTGAGAGCTGCATTGCGCGTTTCCGCGCTGCCTAATTGCGACGTATATGTCCAACCGCTGTCGAGTAACGGCGAGCGAGTGACAATATTGATCGATGCCAAAAACGCGTTGCTGCCGTCAGCAGATGCGTTGGCGCCACGAACGATCTCAATGTACTCAATATCGTCCAGAGAGACACCGATCATAGACCAGTCTACTGACGAAAAGAGCGACTCATAGACCGATCGGCCATCCACTTTCACTTCAAGACGGCGGGGATACTCATCGCCAAGGGCGTGATAAGTCACCCCCATGCGCGCACCGTTCACAAAGTAGGACTGAAATCCTGGAACCATACGAAAGAGATCTATTAACGCGACAGCGGTGCTTGCTTGAATGGTTTCGCGATCAATAATGGTGACTGAGGCGGGAGTCTGCAAAAGAGTCTGATCCATATGGGTAACACTGGTCACCATCGGAATATCAGTAAGCAGATCATCTTCTGTCACGATCACAGGGGCGCCGGTCGCGTTGGCCGCTAGCGCAGCGAGCAAAAATCCGGCAAGCCATTGTACATTTTTTTGTTTTTTACCTAGCTGCATATCACATCTCCCCAATCTGTCGTTTGACAACATTAGTGCTGTCCTTCTGATGTGTCGCCCAAACCCAGCTTTTGTCCCAAAATTCCCGCCTGAGTTCGATTAGCTAGCCCGAGCGAGCGAAGCATTGAGCTGACATGTACTTTAATGGTGTTTTCTGACAGCTCCAATTCGCGAGCAATTTGTTTATTGGAAAGGCCCTGAGCAACACGCTGCAAAATATCCATCTGGCGCTTAGTGATGAGTTCAGCAACAACGCTGACATCCACTCCAAAATCCACCTCATCCATTATCTTGGCGACTTGCGGCATGGCATCGCGCAGCGACTCTGGGACATATCGCTCACCGTTCAACGCCCTCTTAATGGCATCAAAAAGAGCGTTGCTGGGGGCAGACTTAGTGACAAACCCAATTGCGCCGTAATCTAAGCATTTGCGAATATGCGCAGGATTTTCTGAGGCTGAAAGAACAATGACGGGTAACTCGGGATAGGTGTCACAAAGCAAGGCAATAAAATCAAAGCCACCGCCAGCGCCCGGCATAAACAGATCAGCAATTACCAGATCGATTCCGCCATTTTCAAGCGCAGCCAACGCGGCAATGCGATTATCCGCAGTCGTTACAGTAACACCTTGGTATTCATCTAGTAATGTGGCCTTTAAACCCACACACACAAAAGCGTGATCATCGACAATAAGAACGTGCATATTTATTTCTTTCCATGTGTTCACGTCCCTGCTTATTCGAGTACAGCTAATCCATAGCTATATGAAATATTTACTATTTAAAGAAGTATACGTAAATTACCAACAACTTTTCCAAAAATGAATAATCAACCCTCACGTTGTTAACCTAACACAAAGAGGTATTGCAAAGCGTTAAAAACTATTTAACGCATCGTTAATACGCTGTAACAGCGGATCGCTCTTCTTCGCTTTTTCTTTGGCTATTAACAACATCTTTTTCGCCTCCGCTTGCTTGCCAATATCGCGCAAACCAACACCTCGATGATAGTAGAAAATCGGCGTCGATGGTTCCATCTGAATCGCTCTAGCCAGGAGCGGGTCGGCGGCGGCCGGATTGCCTGACTTAATTAAGGCCCAGGCATAGCTATCAATAAAGTAAGGGTGTGATGAGCTGGCAAAGCGTTCAGTTAACTTGACTGCACGTTTAATATTCTCTGGCGACGAGAAATCATCTGTCAGCAGGCTGGCGAGATTATTGATAACACCCTCGTGATTTGGATTCACAGCCAGTACCTCTTCGTAAAGCTGCATTGCCTTAGTTTTGTCGCCACTGCGCTCGTAGGACGACGCCAGCAACGTCTTCAGCAATGCGCTTTCGGGCAGCGCCACTAGGCCGCGCTCCAAACTTTGAATAGCCGACGTCGGATCCTTGGCCGCTCGATAGGTGCTGGCAAGCGCAGTGTATCCCTGCACCCATGTGGCATCTTGAGCGAGTCCCTCTTCGAGGGTGGCAACGGCCGCATCGGTATTGCCCTGACGTTCGTAGACGGAAGCGAGAACAGACAACGCCATCATATTTTTCGGATTAGAGGCTCTAAACTCTCGCAGATAGGTTGCTAGGTCTGATTCCCGCTTTAATTCCACAAAGCAGAGACTTAACCCCTCAAGAGCACGACTAAGCTCTGGGTTTTGCGTCAGTGCCTGCTGGTACTGCTCAATCGCGCCCCGACAATCACCTTCCGCCTGCAGAGTTCTGCCCGCCAAGTAGTGGCTAAAAGAGGGATTTTTGCCATTTGCGACGATCTGAGAAATTATTTTTTTGCCGCCTTCGAAATCCTTTTTCGAGACTTTAATTTGCGCCAAAATTGAGAGCAGAATATCGTTATCCGGTGAGCGAGAAAGCGCCGCTTCAAGCACCCTCTCCGAGCGATCAATGTCCTTTTTCTCTAACAGACTTTGGATAACAGGCACAGCAGCGTGCACGTTTCCTGGATTAATATCTAATACCTTCCTAAATGTGTCATCAGCCAACTGGCTAGATCCAGAGGACAAGTAAGCATTTGCTAACATGACAAGCGCTTGTTCTGATTCAGGGTTGTTGCGCAACACAACGCGCAGGTCGCTGACCGCAGAATCGATATCGTCAGCAAGTGTGTGATAGTGCGCCCGAACTAAAAGGGCTTGTTCAAAGTTGTTGTCGGTCTTCAGAATATCATTGACCAATGCCAATGCTGCCTCTCTCTCACCGTCGCCCAGCAGCAGCTCTGCTTTAAACGCCTTGGCGCGAGAAGTGTCTTGGCGCTCGTAATTGCCAGCAATAATACCGTCTAGTTCACCCATCACTTCAGACTGCTTGCCTGCAGCCATCGAGCGATCAATGCGATAAAAACGCAGCTCTGCATTTTTTCCGTCCGCAGCAATATAGTCATTAAAAAGGAGAACAGGTTACTTTTTTACAGATCTGCGGAGCCCGAACAACCCCATTAACCCAGAGACAAATAACCACGCGGCTGCTGGAACAGGCACTTCAGCCACGGTCCATTCGGTATAGTGGGAGATGTCATGGTATTTGTTGTCCAGCGCTTTACCAATTTCAATAGCAATTTGATTGCCTTGAATACCGTCATCTTTCACTTCAAACAACCAGACAAATGACGAGGCTTTTACCGTGATATAGCCAACAAAATCGGGAGTCGTGTTCAACGTTTTATTTTGAAACCCACTCTCATACTTAGTGGCATTTAGACCGGAGATACTAATGCCCTCAAAAGCGAGCATGTTCGCCATATCCGCTGGATTATCCTGTGCTGTGCCAGTCGACCAGAAAGCATCTGACGTGATATCGGCAATGCTGCCGCTCGTTACCACGCAAGTAACGCAGCTACTCGCAAATTGTTGGTCAAGAGTTCCATCACCGTCCTCGTCTACACCGCCTGAGGACTTGTTTTTATCCGCTGACCAGATACTTAATAAATCTACCGTGCCCGCATATGCTGGGGTCAGCGCTACTGAGCTGAGCGCTAACAATGCTGCTAACATTATTTTTTTCATACTTTCATCCTTGCAATACTGCTTCATCCAAACACAACTCTGCCCTGTGACACTACCAACAGTGAAAATGTGATCTTGTTCACAGTTTACTGCAGCAAGTTAAAAGATAGACCACCCAAGGCTACTGTCAAGGAGGAGAGCGCAAAATAGATTTGCATGTAAATATAAAAAGTAGATGCCGCAGAGGATATAGGGTCGGGACGGCGGACATAAAAAAGCGACCTTTGTGAGGTCGCTTTTCGGTAAAACTGGGGTAACCCGAAGGGTTATGCGCCGAGTTTTTCCTTGATACGCGCAGAACGGCCTGAACGGTCGCGCAAGTAGTAAAGCTTGGCGCGTCGAACTGCACCGCGACGTTTTACTTCAATACTGTCAACCAGTGGACTGTATGTCTGGAATGTACGCTCTACGCCAACACCGTTAGAAATTTTGCGCACGGTGAATGCAGAGTTTAGCTGGCGGTTACGCTTGGCAAGTACTACGCCTTCGAACGCCTGAAGACGCTCACGTGCGCCTTCCTTTACTTTTACCTGAACAACGACAGTGTCGCCTGGGCTGAAGTCGGGGATAACTTTGCTCATCTGCTCTTTTTCAATCGCAGCGATAATTGGTGTTTTGTTACTCATTTTCTTGCTCCTCAATTTGCATTGGTTGGTGGCACGCCACCTGTTTTAGAGCTCTGTACAGAGAGGATGAACATTATCCGTTGTCATCATCTGCCAGCGCAGCACTCACTTCCTTGAGTAGAGCCTTTTGCTCTTTATTGAGCTCGAGGCGGTCCAGTAGGTCTGGTCTTCGCTGTTGCGTTCGCAGCAGTGATTGCTGTAAACGCCAACGGCGTATTTTTTCATGATTGCCCGACAGTAATACTTCCGGTACAACCTGCCCTTGGTAGTCTTCGGGCCTTGTGTAGTGGGGGCAGTCGAGTAGCCCTTCGGCAAACGAATCTTGATCTGCGGAGTCCGAGTGCCCCAAGGCACCAGGTAGCTGGCGGATCAGTGCATCCATTAGCACCATGGCGGGCAATTCGCCACCACTGAGAACGTAATCCCCTATGGACCACTCCTCATCAATTTCTAACGCAATCAGCCGCTCGTCGATTCCTTCGTAGCGACCTGCAATCAATATCAGTGATTGCTGTGTTGCAAATCTGTTGACCGCTTGCTGGCCGAGAACTTGGCCCTGCGGCGACAGGTAGACCACGAGCGCATCGTCTCCCGCCCAGTCTTTGGCGGCTGATATAGCCTTGCGTAGAGGCTCTATCATCATCACCATGCCCGGTCCGCCTCCGTAGGGGCGATCATCAACGGTCTGATGGCGATCTTCGGTAAAATCTCTGGGATTGAAGCTGTTGCACTGCACCAATCCGTTTTTTATCGCTCTGCCACTGATGCCGTAATCGGTCAGGGCACTAAACATTTCCGGGAACAAGGTGATCAATGCGATTTTCATTCACTTGTACCTCTTTAACCCACCGCCTTAACAATCTGTCCGATCTGAGTCGCGACAGCTTTTAAAACGCGGGATCCCACTGAACATCGATTCGCTGTTCTGCCAAACTTACATTGACCACAAACTGGTCGATGTAGGGTATTAACCGCTCTTCTCGATCAATGCTCTCGCTGTCGCCTTTGACCACGAGGACGTCGTTCGCACCGGTCTCCAGCAGCAACTTCACTTTCCCGAGCCGAGTTTGCTGCCCTTCGTGATGGGCTACGACAACCAATCCTTCAAGCTGATACCAATAATAGTCATCGGTTTTTAGCGCTGGCAATTTACTCTTTTCAAGCAAAATATCGTTGCCACACCAGCCTTGTGCAATATCGCGATCATCGATGCCTTTGATGTGCACAACCAGCGCATCACCGTGCCGGCGCCAATCGTCAATCGTGATTTCCTTGATCCCTTCTGAGGTTTCAACTAACCATGACTCGTAGGAGCACAGTGTCTCTACCTGCTCGGTGTAGGAGTGAACCTTCACCCAGCCACGCACGCCGAATACTGCTGTTATGCGACCGACAACTAATGTGTCCATCAAATTTTCATCTCCAGAAGTACGCAGCGGTAAATGCTGGTAGATCAGGCAGCAGCTTTGGCGGCTTCTTTCAGCAATGCTTGAACGCGATCACTAACCTGTGCGCCTTGACCCTGCCAATAAACAGCGCGGTCGAGGTCGATACGCAGACGCTCTTCAGCACCACGGGCAACGGGGTTAAAGAAACCGATACGCTCGATGTAACGCGCATCGCGCGCATTGCGTGAGTCAGACACTGTGATGTGGTAGAAAGGGCGTTTCTTAGCGCCGCCACGAGCCAATCTAATTGTTACCATTTACAAAATCCTGTGTTCAAACTGGCACAATCGCCAGACTTGATGCTTTTAAAAAGGGGTGCCCACGAACTTACGCGGCTCCCCCGAAAGGCGCGGTATATTACGTTAAACAGTCTTAAAAGGAAACCTCTTTAACGGCAAAATCCCAACGAGCTGGATGCGCTAGAGCGGTTTGCACCAGTCGAACTAAAATTGCGCTGCACTGCGCAAGAGAAGAGATAAAAAACTATATAGAACAGTAGGTTATCGGCGAGGAAAGCCTCCACCCATGGGTGGCATCGATCCACCCATGGCGCCGCCGAGGCCACGCATCATGTTCTGCATGCCTTTGCCCTTCATTTTTTTCATCATTTTACTCATTTGCTTGTGCTGCTTGAGCAACCGGTTGAGGTCTTGAATAGTCGTTCCTGAACCTACGGTAATACGACGCTTGCGCGAGCCGTTTAAAATATCGGGGTTGCGCCGCTCTTTCGGGGTCATGGAGCCAATGATAGCCTCCATCTGACTGAACTGGCTGGTGACATTTTTTTGCTGAACCATCTGCGCCATGTTGCCCATGCCAGGCAGCTTGTCCATGAGTCCTGCCATGCCACCCATGTTGTTCATCTGTTGTAGCTGGTCACGCAAATCCTCGAGGTCAAAGGTTTTACCCTTAGCCATTTTTTCAGCCAGCTTCTCGGCTTTTTGTTTGTCGACTTTGCGCTCAACATCTTCGATCAGCGATAGGACGTCGCCCATGCCGAGAATTCGCGACGCTATTCGCTCGGGATGGAAAGGTTCGAGCGCGTCGGTTTTTTCGCCCACGCCGAGGAATTTAATCGGTTTTCCGGTGATATGTCGCACAGAGAGCGCAGCGCCGCCGCGGGCATCGCCATCAACTTTGGTAAGAATAATACCGGTTAGTGGCAGGGCTTCATTAAAGGCCTTGGCGGTGTTAACGGCATCCTGACCAATCATGGCGTCGATAACAAAGAGGGTCTCAATGGGGTTGGCAACAGCGTGAACTTGTTTGATTTCCGCCATCATTTCGCCGTCAACATGTAGTCGTCCGGCGGTGTCGACAATCAGAACGTCAAAAAAGCCAGTCTTGGCGCTAGCCATGGCCTGCTTAACAATGTCGACGGGCTTTTGGCTGATATCACTGGGGAAAAACGTGGCGTTGACTTCAGCAGCCAAGGTTTTTAACTGCTCTATAGCGGCTGGGCGGTAGACGTCTGCGGAGACCACCATCACTTTTTTCTTTTCGCGCTCGCGCAGGTAGCGGGACAGTTTGGCGACAGAGGTGGTTTTACCCGCACCTTGCAGGCCGGCCATTAGGATAACGGCGGGCGGCTGGGCGGCAAGGTTTAGGGATTCATTCTTCTCTCCCATGACCTTTTCCAGCTCGGCCTTAACAATTTTCAGGAACTGCTGGCCAGGATTCAGGCTGCGATTGACCTCTTGCCCCAGTGCGCGCTCTTTTACTTGCTCGACAAAGTCCTTGACGACGGGAAGCGCAACATCAGCCTCGAGCAGTGCCATGCGCACTTCACGCAAGGTGTCTTGAATATTGCTTTCGCTTAGACTGGCTTTACCAGAGATTTTTTTCAGGCTGTCGGAGAGACGTTCACTGAGATTTTCAAACATTGCCATGGATCTGATTTCCAACGATTCGTTTATGCGGCGCATTATAGCAATTATTTTCCTCGACTCTTCACCCCGCTCGCTGAATATGACACACTCTGTTGAAATATTTACTGAAAATGTCAAATGACCAGTCTTTACGCCAGTGGTGCAATCGTTCTCTACCTCCTGAGCTTCGGCTATCAGGTGGTCCGGTTGCGCAAGCAAAGGCCGGTGCCAACACCGCTGTTGCAGGCGCTTACAGCACTGGCGATTGCGCTGCACGGTTTGGCGGTGGCTGATTTTTTATTTACCGAAGAGGGTCTGGATTTAAGCTTATTAAAAATAGGCGCACTGATTACCTTGGTGATTAATCTTGTGCTGTTTGTCAGCGGGCTGAAAAAACCCATTCACAGTCTCTTTCTTGTTCTCTTCCCTGCTTCTGCACTCGCGATTTATGCTGCCATGGTGAGTCTGAGCACTAAGGCGGCGATCGTAATCTCTGTCAGTATTGAAGTGCATGTTCTGCTGTCGATCCTCGCTTATAGCTTGCTGGCCATTGCCGCATTGCAGGCCCTTTTGATTGGCTACCAAAACTGGCAGCTGAAGCACAAGCACCAAAGCCTGTTGATGCGCACGTTTCCGCCGCTGCAGACTATGGAAGTGCTGCTGTTTGAGCTTATTTGGGCGGGTGAAGTATTCCTAACGCTGTCTCTGGTAAGCGGGTTTCTCTTTTTTGATGACTTATTAGCGCAGAAACTGTCCCACAAAGTTGTCTTCAGCCTTATCGCTTGGTTGTTTTACGGCGTTTTGTTGTGGGGGCGGCACCGCAATGGATGGCGCGGTACAACAGCGATACGTTGGACACTGGCCGGTTTTATCGCAATCGTATTGGGCTACGTGGGCAGCAAAGTGGCGATTGAGTTTTTACTGACATAACTCTGCTTTAGCCTTCTACTTAGGGCTGGCCCACCAAAACGCCCTATTGCCAAAACAGTAAAACTGCTTCAACATGTTCTGCCGAAATGTTAGAGGTTTTTTGTTCTTGGACGAATCCCAAACTTGGATGCTGTGGTCAACGCTCCTTATTCTGTTACTCATCTCCGCATTCTTCTCTGGCTCTGAAACGGGCATGATGTCTCTCAATCGCTACCGATTGAGGCACCAACGGAAAAAAAGCTCTGGCGCTCGGCGCGCTGCGAAACTGCTGGCGACCCCCGATCGTCTTATCGGTCTGATTCTGATTGGCAACAATGCGGCGAATATTTTGGCTGCAATTATCGCCAACATGCTGGCAATACTCTACGTTGGCGAAGCCGCGGCGCCCTGGGTGGCCACCGCAACTCTGACGATTCTGATGCTAGTTTTTTCTGAAGTGACGCCAAAAACGATTGCCGCTCAAAATCCCGAATGGTTTGCCTTCAAAGCGAGTCATATTCTTAAGCCGTTGATGATGATAATTTGGCCGCTGGTGTGGGCAGTCAATAAGCTGACCAACGGTTTAATTAAACTTCTCGGGTTCGACCCTAACGCCTCCCATGACGACGGCTTGGATACAGAGGAGCTGCGCTCGGTGGTTGACGTGTCCGGACACAAAATTTCGGACAGTCACCAGGGTATGCTAAAAGGTATTCTCGACTTAGAAAATGTCACCGTGGAAGACATTATGATTCCGCGCAACGAGATCAACGGGCTCGATCTCAAGGACGATATTGATACGCTTATGGCGACCATGTTGAAAACCGAGTACACGCGACTTCCGCTGTATGAGGGCGACATCAACAATATTGTCGGTATTTTCCATATTCGCAAGGCTAACCATCTTCTGCGCTCTGAGCATGTTACGCACAATGCCATTAAGCGCTTTTCCGAAGAACCCTATTTTATTCCCGACAGCACCACGCTGACTAACCAGCTGCTCAATTTCAAGACGACGCGCAATCGATTTGCCGTGGTTGTTGATGAGTACGGCGAAGTGAAGGGTCTGGTGACGCTGGAAGATATTTTGGAAGAAATCGTTGGTGACTTTACCACTAACACGGCGGATGAAGTCGATGAAGTGGAATGCCGAGGCGACGGCAGCTTTGTTATTGATGGTGCCGCAACCATTCGTGAAATTAACAAAGCAACCAATTGGTCTCTACCGACGGACGGGCCAAAAACACTGAACGGCTTGGCGCTCGAACAGTTGGAAAGCATTCCTGATGGCAACGTCAGCTTTATCATCAATGGCTATCGTTTTGAAACCATTGAGCTGAATGGGAAAATGATTAGGAAAGTGTCGGCAGTTCGCCTCAATCCAGAGCCGGTCGACAGTGCACGCTCGGCGTAAGCGACTGGCAGCTCAATAGCGCAGGGGCATCAGTAAAACGGGTTGTCCTTGCGGTTGCGCTCACCACAGATAATTAGTACGTCGAGTTTTTGCTCGTTATCGAGGAAGGACCAATTGCGAATTTCATCGGCACTTCTGTAACATCCGATACAAATATCGTCATCGTTGAGTGTGCAGATAGAGTTGCACGGCGACGCTACAGTTTTGTCTTTCATCCTCGCTCAACCTCAACCAGCTCGTCTCGCATCATTTTCGCCTCAGCCACATAGCCTGCAGCAGACCCAATCAACATAGCCCGCGCAGTCTCATCAAGCTGGCGAATCACCACCCCCGGAGAACCGACAACCAGCGATCCATCAGGAATCACAGCGCCCGCTTTCACCAGCGTGTTGGCACCGATAATACAGTCATTGCCCACTTTGGCACCGTCCAAAATCACCGCGTTTATGCCAATCAAGGTTCTATCGCCCACTTCGAGGCAGTGCACCATCGCATTGTGGCCAACGGTAACATCTTCGCCGATTTTGAGCGGTTGCCCAGGGTCGGCATGCAACACCGCACCGTCTTGAATATTGCTGCGGGCGCCCACCTCAATATGCGCGCAATCGCCGCGAATCACCGCATTAAACCAGACGCTGGAATGTTCTTTTAACGTGACCTGCCCAATGATGTCGGCGCTTTTGGCGACAAACACGGTGGAGTGGATATCGGGCGTTTGCTTACCCAGTCGATAGATCATTATTGGCCTCTAGGGTGGCGCATAAAGCGAGGGACGGCAATCACTCACTCCGCAGCAGTTGAATTTCTTGGTGGCTAGGATAGATCAAGTCAAGCCCCGCATCTAATGTTTCATTTAGAATGTCGGTTATTACGCGCAAGGTGAATCCCCAGATCGGATACTGCTGATAATGCAGGCAGGGAAATTGCAGCGTCGTGCCCTCATGACTGATATCAATGTAGTCATAGTTGGCCGGATCCATAAACCGACGCAACGGTACCGAAAAGATTGCACCTATCTCTGACGGGTCTGCCACGAATACTGGTCGGCTCGATAGAAGTCCCACAAAAGGCGTGACAGCCAAACTGCGCCGCTTTGGCGAGGCACTGGGCAAGGTCGCTATAACATTCACAGAGGCGGGCTCGAGACCAATCTCTTCATGAGCCTCACGCAGAGCGGTGTGCAGTAGATCTCTGTCTTCGAGATCCCACATGCCTCCGGGAAAGGCGACTTCTCCCGCATGATTGGTTAAATGCAGCGCACGCTGGGTCAAAATAACTTCTGGCTCGCCGTTTTCTTCCAGCAACGCCACCAAGACGGCAGCAGTGAACCGATGTGTGGAGGCATCGGGTCGCGGCGCTGAAAGCGGATATTTTTGCAGATTTTTAACAATTGTCGGGAGCATTTAGGCATTATACTCAGGTCTTTTCGATTTCTGAGCTTTTCATGAATTTTTGTTCAAGTTGCGGTAACACGGTTATAAAAAAAATCCCTGAGGGAGACAATCGCGAACGTCATGTCTGTGAATTCTGTGTCACCATTCATTATGAAAATCCGCGTGTGATTGCCGGCGTGCTGCCTATCTATGGCGACCAGATACTACTTTGCCGTCGCGCAATAGAACCGCGCCATGGATTTTGGACACTGCCCGCAGGATTTTTGGAGAATGGCGAATCGTCTCTGCAAGGCGCTATGCGCGAGTGCGAAGAGGAAGCCAACGCAACAGTGATTGAACCGAGCCTCTACGCGTTGTTTGATATACCGCAGATCAATCAAGTCTATGTTTTTTACCGAGCCACGCTTGAACAGCCGATCTTCAACCCTACGCTTGAATCCTCAGAGGTTGCCCTATTTAGCGAAGAGGACATTCCGTGGCGCGAACTAGCGTTTCCAGTTGTTGAATTAGCCCTGCACCACTTTTTCAATGACCGCCAAAATGGCAACTTTATTGTTCGCCACGATGAAATTCGACGGCCTTGGAAGAGTGTTAGAAACTGACAACCAATAAAAAAACCCGCGCTAACGGCCAAAGCAGTCGAGACGCGGGTTTTTCTTTTATTCTAAGACGGAACGGGTCAGGCGCAACTTTTCAGACGCAACACGCCTTTCTTATTAGGCGCCTTCAGCGGCCGGCGCTGCTGCATCAATCAAAGGTTTTAACTCCCCTTTTTCATGCATCTCAGTGACGATGTCACAACCGCCGATAAGCTCACCATTCACCCATAACTGCGGGAACGTGGGCCAATTACCGTAAAGCGGCAGATTTGCGCGGATCTCTGGGTTGGAGAGAATATCGACGTAGGCAAATCGCTGCCCACAGCCCATCAAAGCCTGCACAGTACGCGCCGAAAATCCACATTGCGGCTGGTTCGGTGAACCCTTCATGTAGAGAATAATTGGGTTGCCTTCTACCTGTTCGCGAATGGTTTCCATAATGTCCATAGAGACAAACTCCTCTGAATTAGTGATCAACTTCTGTTGGGGCGCATTTTACTCATTTACCACTGTGGGCGACAGCGCCGAGGCAACTTTATTTCTGCTGCTTGTAATACGGCACCTCGCTGCAGTCGTATCTATGGCGAATTATTTAATTTATAAACGCAAATGAGAACGATTTGCATTTGCGTTTAACCATTATTATAATGCCGGCAGATTTATACCCCTTATGTTGTCGCTGACCCTTCAGCGCCGATCAAGGTTTCCAAAGGCCCCCAACTACAAAGGATGTAACCCTATGAAGAAGCAATTAGTCGCCGCACTTATTGGTGTAAATATGTCGGCAGTAGCTCAAGCCGCGACACCCAGCATGGAAGAAATGTGGCAACTTATTCAACAGCAACAAAGTGAAATAGCGGCACTAAAAAGCCAATTGAACAAGAGCAATAGTCGAATTACTGAAACTGAAGTGATGACCGAAGCGACCATTAGTGCTGTCGAAAAACTCTCTCTGGCACCCACATCGTCAGCCACAACCTTTGGCGGCTATGGTGAAATGCATTACAACAATCTCGAGCGCGACGACGGTGCTGCCAGTAAAGATGAGCTCGATTTTCACCGCTTTGTTATGTTCACTGGCCATCAGTTCTCAGACAGCGTGCGTTTTTTCTCGGAGCTCGAAGTTGAACACAGCGTTGCCGGCGAAGGAAAAAAGGGCGAAATAGAGCTTGAGCAGGCTTTTATAGAGTGGGATTTTGCCGCCCACCACAGGGCCAAAGCGGGTCTCTTTTTGCTGCCGATCGGCATCCTCAACGAAACCCACGAACCCGAGACGTTCTATGGCACTGAGCGCAATAATGTCGAGAAAAATATTATTCCCGCAACCTGGTGGGAAGGTGGTGCGGCAGTGTCAGGCGAACTCGGCAGCGGCTTTAGCTATGACGCCGCCCTGCACTCTGGCCTCTATTTAGCGCCTGGAAAATACAAGCCACGCGACGGCCGTCAAAAGGTCAGCGAAGCGAAAGCCGATGATATGGCCTTCACCGGACGCTTGGTCTATCGTGGAATCCCCGGTTTAGAGCTCGCGACGTCGTTGCAATACCAGTCCGACGTGAGCCAAGGCACCCACGCGGAAGCAATCGACGGAACCTTGTTCGAAGCTCATATTGCATGGCAGCAGGATAATATTCAGGTGCGCGGCCTCTATGCGCGCTGGGACTTTGACAAAGCCATTAACAATGCAAGTTTCACCTTGGGCGCAGACGAACAAACGGGCTTTTACATTGAGCCATCCTACCGCGTGAACGATCAGCTGGGACTCTTTGCCCGCTACAGTCAGTGGGACAATCTTGCCGGTGACAGCCTCGACTCGGAAACCGAGGAATTTAATATCGGCCTAAATTACTGGCTCCACCAAAATGTTGTTTTCAAGTTTGACTATCAAAATCAAGACGCGCCGGGCGAGACTGGCTTTGATGGCTTTAACTTGGGCATGGGATATTCGTTCTAATGAGTATTGCGTAGTTGTTTAACTATTTTGCCCGCATCGCGCTGATAGTCGGCGCCCTGTGCTTGACCCCCTTGCTGTCGTCTACTGCGTCAGCCAAGGGGGTTTATCAGTCTGGGCCCGACTTTTTTGCGCAGGTGTTTGCAGGCCGTGAGGCCACATCAAAAACTCTCTGGATTACCGATCCGATTCGCGAACAAGCGCAGCGTATTTTGGGCCACCCACTCAATTTGCTGCGTGTTCGCTACCAGGAGCTTGACGGTACAACGGCATGGATACTTGAGGAAATCGGCAAAGAGATGCCCATCAGCATCGGCGTGGTGATCGAGAACGATGCCATCAAAACGGTGAAAATCCTCGCCTATCGCGAAAGCCGCGGGGGCGAAGTGCGCTTCCCCAGCTTTATGGCACAATATCGCGGCGCGACGCTGGACGCTGAGGGCAAGTTGGACCGTTCAATCGATGGAATTACCGGTGCCACACTGTCAGTCTGGGCAGTAAATCGTGTGGCGGCGTTGGCGCTGTACTATCATAGTCAGGCTATTACGCCATAGCCGAAAACGCGAGCACCGCGCTTTCTGAATTACCCCTTGATCAACCCACTTCAGGCACGGGCCAAAATGAACAAAGATACATCTGTCAACTCGCTGAATCTGCTAAAAAAACACGTGCAATGGCATCGCCGCATAGGGCTGTCCATTTTTGTCTTTTTAGTTGTGTTAGCCATCACCGGCGTTGCTCTGAACCACACGAGCGCGCTAAGACTAGACAGAGTCAGTCTCTCCAATAGCTGGCTGCTCTCTTGGTATGGCATTGAGAAACCCTCGTTCAGTGGCTTTTCTCTCAATGACCACTGGCTTTATCACGACGACAACGAATACCTGATGCTCGACATGAACCCTGTCGCGCTCTGTCAGCCGCCCTTGATTTCAGCAGCCAGCAACGAGACCCGCATGTTCGCCCTCTGCGCCGACTCGCTGGTAATACTGAGCGCAAACGGCGAGCTAATCGAAAAATTCACCAATTTTGACGGCCTACCCAATGGCACCAGCGCCGTTATCTCAGCCAGTGGCGGTATCTATCTGCTCGCGGAGACTGGGGCGATGCAGTTCAACTCAGATACCTTAGCGCTGACGCCAGCGGCGGATACGCTCGATAAGGTCGGGCAGCCTGCAATCGCTTCACAGCCGCTACCTAGACCCCTCATGCAGTATTTGCAGCAGCAAGGTAGCGGGCCAAGCGTATCCCTCGAGACAGTAATCCTCGATCTTCACAGCGGCCGATTTTTTGGCCAAATAGGTGTTTGGGTGGTCGATATCGTCGGGCTGTTGATTATCGTATTGTCGATTACTGGCCTTTCCGTTTGGGTCAAACGCAGTCGCATCAACCGGGAATAGCCCTTGCTTCTTGATATACGGCATTGCCAGCCCAAACAAACCGCGATACTATTTGCTACCAAATTCAAAGGGGCAGCACAGCTGCCTTTTTTTGTTGCGTCAAAAACACGCAAAGGAAGCTGAAAAGACAATGACGACTAAAGCATTAATGAACACCTACGGTCCCCGCTCAACCACTCTCGTTAGAGGTGAAGGCTGCTGGCTGTGGGACGATAAGGGCAACAAATATTTGGACGCCCTTTCAGGTATTGCGGTCTGCGGGCTCGGGCATTCACACCCCGCTGTGGCGAAGGCGATAGCAGAGCAAGCAGCAACCCTCACTCACTGCTCCAACTATTTCAATATCCCTCTGCAAGAGCAGCTTGCAGACGCGCTGCGCAGTGCGTCAGGCATGACCAATATGTTTTTTGGCAATTCTGGCGCAGAGGCGAATGAAGCGGCAATTAAACTAGCGCGCATGTATGGCCACAAGCGCGGCATCAAGCTGCCCACCGTGGTGGTGATGGAGAAATCTTTTCACGGACGCACGCTGGCGACCCTGAGCGCATCGGGCAATCGTAAAATTCAGGCGGGTTTTGAGCCGCTGGTGCGCGGATTTGTGCGCGCGCCGTTTGATGACCTCGCCGCCCTTGAGAAAATTGCCGAAAACAACAGCGATGTCTGCGCTATTTTGGTTGAACCTATTCAGGGCGAAGGTGGTATTCGAGTGCCCGCGCCGGACTATTTAAACCGTCTGCGTGCGTTCTGTGATAAGCATCAGTGGCTGTTAATGCTCGATGAAGTGCAGACAGGCAACGGCCGCACCGGAACTTACTTCAATTTCCAACAGTACAATATCACCCCAGATGTAGTGACCACGGCGAAAGGGCTGGGCAATGGCCTACCCATTGGCGTCTGTCTGGCCCATGGTGTCGCTGCTGAATTAATGCAGCCCGGCAATCACGGCTCGACCTTTGGCGGCAATCCGCTGGCCTGTGCCGGTGCGCTTGCAACCGTGGAAACCATCGAAAATCAACAGCTGTCGCTCAAGGCCGCAAAGATTGGCGATCGCTTACTTGCGGGCTTTAAAGAGCGCTTAGCAGGGGTAAAAACGGTCAAGGATGTACGCGGTCGCGGGTTGATGATTGGCATTCAGATGACAATGCCGTGTAAATCACTCTTCGCCCATGCATTGGACGCTGGCTTGGTGATTAATGTCACCGCGGACAGCGTTATTCGTCTGTTGCCACCGCTGATTTTTGACGAGGCCCACGCTGATCAGTTAATGGATGTGCTGGTTCCTCTTATCGTCAACTTTAAAGGCGACTGATATGTCTGTCAGACACTTTCTCACCCTGCGCGATCTCTCTGTGGCAGAACTGCATGACGTTATAGATCTGTCCATTAAAATGAAAGCCGCGCACTATGCGGGGCGAGATGAGCAGGTGATGGCGGGTAAAGTGCTCGCGATGATTTTTGAAAAGGCCTCGACGCGCACGCGGGTGAGCTTTGAAGCGGGCATGGCGCAACTTGGCGGCCACGCTATCTTTCTTTCCCCAAACGATACGCAGTTGGGTCGCGGCGAGCCGGTGGAAGACTCGGCGCGAGTGATCTCCCGTATGGTCGATGTGGTGATGATTAGGACGTTTGGCCATGATCAGATTGTGCGCTTCGCGGAAAATTCGAAGGTCCCGGTCATCAATGGCTTGACGGACGACTACCACCCCTGCCAGCTGCTGGCGGATATCCAAACCTTTATTGAGCATCGCGGCTCGATCAAAGGCAAAACAGTCGCGTGGGTGGGTGATGGCAACAATGTCTGCCAGTCTTGGATCAATGCGGCAATGTTGTTCGACTTTCGCCTCAATATCGCATGCCCTAAAGGCTACGAGCCGTCGTCTGCTCTGCTGGCAGAAGCGGGTGACCGCGTCAGGCTGACTCACAGTCCCGCTGAGGCTGTTAAAGGGGCGCATTTGGTCACCACGGACGTCTACGCCTCGATGGGTCAAGAACAGGAAGAAGAGGTGCGTTTGAAGCACTTTTCAGATTATCAAGTGAATCACGGGCTGCTCAGCCATGCCGCGGATGATGTGATTTTTCTTCACTGCCTGCCAGCTCACAGAGACGAAGAAGTCTCTGCAGCGCTGCTCGAAGACGATGCTATTTCAAAGGTTTGGGATGAGGCTGAAAATCGGTTACATGTGCAGAAAGCACTAATGGTGTTCTTAATGCGAGAGAGCCAATAAGCCAAATCCGCTACAAATTAAATCAGCTAGAAACTAAACCAGATAAAACTAACCAGCGACAAACTTGGCAGAATAATCGGGGAAATCAAATAAACTCGACGTTGTCGATTTCATACTCAACGTCGCCGCTCGGCGCTTTAACCACAACAATTTCACCAATTTCTTTACCCATGAGCGCGCGCGCGATGGGGGATTGGTATGATATTTTCTGCAGTTTGACGTCTGCTTCATCATCACCGACTATTTTGTAGGTCATAGTCTGATCAGTGTCTAAATTGATAATCGTCACGGTGGCACCAAAAATAACACGGTCGCCGTGGGGCACTTTATGAATATCAATAACCTGAATATTGGACAGCTTGCCTTCGATATCCTGAATGCGGCCCTCAGCAAAACTCTGCTGTTCACGCGCAGCGTGGTATTCGGCATTTTCTTTCAGGTCGCCGTGTTCGCGCGCAGTCGCAATCGCCGCGATAATACTGGGGCGATCGACTTTAATTAAACGCTCGAGCTCGGCGCGCAGGGCGATTTCGCCTTCAACCGTCATTGGGGTCTTTTGCATTACACAATCTCCTGATGCAGGCTTTGGATACTGCGCACAGTAATGTCACCACGGAAGTTCAATGCCTGACAGACAGCATTGCCGCCAGCCATGGTTGTCGTATAGTAAACACGATGCTGTTCGGCGCTTGACCGAATTGCCGCGGAATCCAGTATAGCTTGACGCCCTTCTGTGGTGTTGATAATTAAATCAATCTTATCACTCTTGATCATGTCGACAATATTTGGCCGGCCTTCCTGCACTTTATTGACCATGGTCACAGCAAAACCCGCCTGACCAATGATGTCGGCCGTACCTTTTGTGGCAACCAGTTTGAAGCCGAGATCAGACAGTTGTTTTGCTAGCGCCGGCACCTGTGCCTTGTCGCGCTCGCGGACGCTGACAAAGGCTGTTCCCTTGCTTGGAATTTCGTCACTGGCACCAAGCTGGGCTTTGCCATAGGCCTCTGCAAATGTAGCGCCAATACCCATCACTTCACCTGTCGATTTCATCTCTGGGCCGAGAATAGGGTCAATACCGGGGAATTTATTGAATGGGAACACGGCTTCTTTAACACTGAAGTAAGGCGGAATGATTTCTTTGGTGAAGCCTTGAGACGCCAGAGTTTGACCAGCCATACAGCGGGCGGCAATTTTAGCCAGCGACACGCCGATACACTTTGACACAAAAGGCACTGTCCGCGAGGCGCGGGGGTTGACTTCGATCACGTATATTTTGCCATCTTGCAGCGCTAACTGAACGTTCATCAAGCCGCGCACACCCAATTCTAGGGCCATTTTCTTGCACACTTCACGCATCTGGTCTTGGATATCGTCGGCCAGACTGTAGGGCGGCAGCGAACAGGCGGAGTCACCAGAGTGGATACCCGCTTGCTCGATATGCTGCATGATGGCGCCAATCACGACCTGCTCACCATCGCTGACCGCATCGACATCCATCTCAATTGCATTGGGCAGGAAGAAGTCGAGCAGAACGGGAGAATCATCTGACACGCGCACGGCGGTTTTCATATAGTGGCGCAGTTCGTCTTCTTTGTAGACAATTTCCATCGCCCGACCACCGAGAACATAAGAGGGTCGCACAACCAACGGGTAGCCAATTTTTTCAGCGAGCAGCACTGCTTCGTCGGCACTGCGGGCAGTCGCGTTGCGCGGCTGTAACAGTCCGAGCTTTTCAATCATCTTCTGGAAGCGCTCGCGATCTTCGGCGCGGTCGATTGCATCAGGGGTGGTACCAATAATCGGCACGCCTGCTGCCTCGAGAGCACGGGCAAGTTTCAACGGTGTCTGGCCGCCGAACTGCACAATCACGCCCTTTGGCTTTTCTAAACGCACCACTTCGAGCACATCTTCGAGTGTTACCGGTTCAAAAAACAGTCGGTCTGAGGTGTCGTAATCAGTCGAAACAGTTTCCGGATTACAGTTGATCATTATGGTTTCGTAACCATCTTCGCGCATGGCGAGGGCTGCGTGAACACAGCAGTAATCAAATTCGATACCCTGACCAATTCGGTTGGGGCCGCCACCAAGAACAAGAATTTTGTCTCGATTACTGGGGCGCGCTTCGCACTCCTCCTCATAGGTGGAGTACATGTAAGCGGTGTCGGTTGAGAACTCTGCGGCACAGGTGTCCACGCGCTTGTAAACAGGGTGCAGTTCGAACGCGTAGCGCAATTCACGAACGGCGGTTTCGCCACAGCCTAAAATGTCACCAATGCGGCGGTCTGAGAAGCCTTTGCGCTTTAGGCGGTAGAGCGACTGTTTATCCAAATCACTCAAGCTGCGAGTAGCAAGGGACTGCTCGTCTTTAATGAGGTCTTCGATCTGAACTAAAAACCAGCGATCAATCTTAGTCAGCGCAAACACGTCTTCGACGCTCATGCCGCTGCGGAAAGCCTCGCCTACGTACCAGATACGATCTGGGCCGGCCACAGCGAGCTGACGATTGATCACAGCGCTGGGGTTTTCTGTCTCGTCGTTAATTTTAGGATCGAACCCGCTGGCGTCCACTTCAAGGCCGCGCAGGGCTTTTTGCAGAGACTCTTGGAAGGTTCTACCAATGGCCATCACTTCGCCAACTGACTTCATTTGCGTGGTTAGCGCTTGATTGGCTTTCTCAAACTTTTCAAAGGCAAAGCGAGGAATCTTAGTCACTACGTAGTCAATGCTCGGCTCAAACGACGCGGGCGTGGCACCACCGGTAATTTCGTTCTGCAATTCGTCGAGGGTGTAACCAATGGCTAACTTGGCGGCGACGCGGGCGATGGGAAAGCCTGTGGCCTTCGAGGCGAGGGCCGATGATCGCGACACTCTGGGGTTCATCTCAATTACGATCAGGCGACCGTCGTCTGGATTTACGGCAAATTGCACGTTAGAGCCGCCGGTTTCGACGCCGATCTCACGCAGCACCTTGATCGAGGCGTTGCGCATGATTTGGTATTCTTTGTCAGTGAGGGTCTGCGCTGGCGCTACCGTAATCGAGTCGCCGGTGTGGATGCCCATCGGGTCAAAGTTCTCAATCGCACAGACGATAATGCAGTTGTCTTTGCGGTCGCGGACCACTTCCATTTCGAACTCTTTCCAGCCGATCAGTGACTCGTCGATAAGGAGTTCGTTGGTCGGTGAAAGATCTAAGCCTCGGCGACAGATCTCTTCGAATTCTTCGCGGTTGTAGGCAATACCGCCGCCGGATCCACCCATGGTGAACGATGGTCGGATAATACAGGGGAAGCCAAAGCGATCGGCGACTTGTGCCGCCTCTTCCATGCTGTGGGCGATACCGGAGTTCGGCGTGCTTAGGCCAATCGCTTTCATGGCGTGATCGAAGCGTTCGCGATCTTCGGCTTTGTCGATGGCATCGGCATTGGCGCCGATCATCTCAACAGCAAATTTATCTAACACGCCGTGTTTGGCGAGGTCGAGGGCACAGTTCAGGGCCGTCTGACCACCCATGGTAGGCAGCAATGCGTCGGGGCGCTCTTTCTCGATAATGCGTGCGACAGTGCGCCATTCGACAGGCTCGATGTAGGTCGCGTCAGCCATGGCTGGGTCAGTCATTATCGTTGCGGGATTGGAGTTGACCAAAATAACCCTGAAGCCTTCTTCGCGAAGCGCTTTACAGGCCTGGGCGCCGGAGTAGTCAAACTCACAGGCTTGGCCGATGATGATAGGGCCTGCACCCAATATTAGGATGCTTTTTATGTCGGTTCTTTTTGGCATGTCGTCTCGCTAGCGTCTAGCTTCCATTAATTCAATAAATTGATTAAACAGGGATTCTGCGTCGTGTGGACCGGGGCTTGCCTCGGGGTGACCTTGAAAACTAAACGCAGGCTTATCGGTGCGCTTAATGCCCTGCAAACTGCCGTCGAACAGTGATCGATGAGTGGCCACGAGGTTTGCTGGCAGATTGTTTTCATCCACTGCAAAACCATGATTCTGACTGGTAATCATCACTATGTTGTTTTCAATGTCTTCCACTGGGTGATTGGCGCCGTGGTGGCCAAACTTCATTTTTACGGTTTTAGCGCCAGAGGCCAACGCGAGTAACTGATGTCCCAAACAGATACCAAACACGGGGATATCGGTTTCGAGAATGGTTTTAATCGCTGTAATGGCGTAGTCGCAGGGCTCTGGATCACCCGGGCCATTGGAGAGGAAAACGCCGTCAGGCTGCATTGCTAGCACCTCACTCGCCGGTGTTTTAGCTGGCACTACGATAAGTTCACAGTCGCGATCCACCAGCATGCGCAAAATATTGCGTTTAACGCCAAAGTCGTAGGCAACCACTTTGTACTTTGTGCTGCTTGGATCTTGCTCTTTGTGACCTACGCCCAATTGCCAGCTGTGCTCTCGCCACTGGTAGGTGCTGTCCGTTGTCACCTCTTTGGCAAGATCCATGCCTTTTAGACCAGCAAAATTGCGCGCGTGGGCCAAAGCTGTTTCGTCATCGACATCGCCCGCCATAATGCAGCCGCTCTGAGCACCCGTCTCGCGCAGGATACGGGTCAATCGGCGGGTGTCGATATCGGCAATACCGAGGATATTTTTCGCTTGCAGGTAACCATCTAAGGATTGTTGGCTGCGGAAGTTGGACACGAGCAGCGGCAGATCGCGGATCACTAACCCTGACGCCCAAATTCGATCAGACTCGGCATCTTCATCGTTGACGCCGACATTGCCGATATGGGGATAGGTCAAGGTAACAATTTGCTGAGCGTAAGAGGGATCCGTCAGAATTTCTTGATAGCCAGTGAGGGCTGTATTGAAGACTACTTCACCAACGGAGAAACCATCCACACCGATGGCAGTTCCTCTGAAAATTGTTCCGTCTGCAAGCGCAAGTACGGCTTCCCGGTGAGTATGGGAATTCACACAACCTCCTAATTAGTTAACATGTAGCGTAAACCTGAGATCAGGCAACTCCGATAACGGCATCAGTCGACTGTGAATATTTGTAAAAAAGCGAGATGAAACTTTTCGTCTCATCTCGCTAAATAATATTCTGCTGTGCTCTAACCTCTCGGAATGAGACCGCCTTTTTAAGCTGCGGTGTTAGGAGGGCATTGTATGCATTAGACCCCTTTTTGTCCATCATTGATGTGGATAAATTTACCCGTTGCCGAATTTAGCCGAGCCATTATTTGAGGCCCAACACATCCTGCATATCAAACAAGCCGTTGTCTTTTTGTTCGAGCCATTTGGCTGCGCGCACTGCGCCGCGAGCAAACGATAGGCGGCTTGATGCTTTGTGGGTGATCTCGACGCGCTCACCCTCGCCCGCAAAGAGCACTGTGTGATCGCCGACAATGTCGCCGCCGCGCACCGTGGCAAAACCGATGGTCTCTGGGTTGCGAGCGCCGGTCTGGCCCTCGCGTCCGTAGACAGCCACGTCAGCGAGAGTGCGTCCCACGGCTTTCGCTACGGATTCACCTAAGGAGAGTGCTGTTCCGGAGGGCGCATCAACTTTGTGACGGTGGTGGGCTTCGATGATTTCAATGTCGGTCTCATCGCCCAGTACTTTGGCAGCGAGCTCCGCTAATTTAAAACATAAATTGACGCCAGTTGAGAAATTGGAGGCCATACAGATTGCGCTGGTGTTGCCTGCGGTCTCAATCTGTGCGGTTTGCTCTTGATTGAGACCGGTGGTGCCAATCACCATTTTTTTCTGATGGGCAGCACAAAACTGCGCATTGACGGCTGTTGCGTCTGGGACAGAAAAATCAATTAATACGTCAAACTGGCTAGACACACTGGCAAGAGATGCAGCAACCACTACCCCGTTCTTGCCGACACCCGCTAGCTCACCCGCATCAACACCCACTAACGAGCTCTCAGGGCGCTCTATGGCGGCTGTGAGTTGCGCACCCTCAGTCAGAAGGATAGCCTCAATGAGGGCTTTGCCCATGCGCCCGCCGGCACCGGTAATCGCAATTCGAATCATGACGTGATCTCTATCTTGTGGAACGGGGAGCGTCGATCGGCGCAGCCCTTTGCTGCACCGCTGCTCATAGTACTCAGATTGATTTTAGCTGGTCAAATTGTCGAAGAATTTTTTCACGCCATCAAACCATGAACTACTGCGCGGCGAGTGCTGACTTTGACCGTCCAGACTGTCTTCAAACGCTTGCAACAGCTTGCGCTGCTCAGCACTTAGACTGACCGGCGTTTCAACCACGACACGGCAGAGCAAATCGCCAACGCCACCGCCGCGAACAGGGGCAACCCCTTTACCGCGCAAGCGGAACAATTTTCCGGTCTGGGTTTCCGCAGGGATTTTTAATTTTACTTTGCCTGACAGGGTTGGGACTTCTAAATCACCCCCAAGTGCGGCTTGGGCAAAACTGATGGGCACTTCACAGTGCAAATTGCTGTCGTCGCGGACAAAAATCGGATGGTCGCGAACCACCATTTGGACATAGAGATCACCGGCAGGGCCACCATTAGGTCCGGCCTCGCCCTTGCCTGCAAGACGAATACGATCGCCGGTATCAACGCCCGCGGGAATTTTGACGGAGAGTGTTTTGCGCTCTTCTTTGACACCTTGACCGCGACAGCTGCCACAGGGGTCCGTGATCATCTGACCGCGGCCACGGCACTTCGGACAGGCTTGCTGCACAGAGAAGAAGCCCTGCGACATGCGAACTTGGCCAGCGCCATTACAGGTTGTACAGGTAACTGGTGTCGTGCCTTTGCGCGCGCCAGACCCTTCACAGGTCTCACAGTGCACGGTTGTCGGTACATCGATCTGAACGGTTTTTCCTTTAACAGCGTCTTCTAGATCAAGCTGAAGGTCGTAGCGCATATCGGATCCGCGCGCTGGGCCGCTGCGTCCTCGACCACCACCGCCGCCAAAAATATCACCAAAAACATCGCCAAAAACATCACTAAAGCCACCACCGCCGCCAAAGCCCCCGGCACCCGCACCGCCTACACCTGCGTGGCCAAAGCGGTCGTAGTTAGCCTTCTTCTCTTGATCACCGAGGATTTCATAGGCTTCCTGCGCCTCTTTGAACTTGTCTTCGGCGTCTGCGCCCTCTGGATTACGGTCGGGGTGATATTTCATCGCGATGCGACGAAAGGCCTTTTTGATCTCTTGTTCTGAAGCGTTTTTATCAACACCCAGTACGTCGTAATAGTCGCGTTTTGACATATGCTGTTGTTTTTTCCTAACCGTCACTGATGGGTAAATGGCCCATCGCACACAACCAGACTGCTGTAATGAGTCTGACTACTGTAAATAAAGTAAGGCGCAAACCAATGTTCGCGCCTCGTAGGGGTAACAAGCTTTTCCCTGAGCAGCTCTGTGGTAAAAGAGCTGCTCATTGCTGGAGGCTTACTTGCGTTCGTCTTTTACTTCTTCAAACTCTGCATCCATTGCATCGTCCGCTGCTGGCTGTTCACCGCTCTCTGCTTGACCTGCTTGTGCCTGCTCTGCATAGAGCTTTTGTGCCAAGGCTGAAGAAGCGTCTGAAAGCACTTTAGTAGCTGCCTCAATGGCGTCCTTGTCGTCTGCTTTAAGTGCATCTTCAACGCCTTTAATCGCTGCTTCGATCGCTGCTTTTTCTTCGGCGGTGGCTTTGTCGCCAGCTTCAGCGAGGGTCTTCTTGGCCGCATGGGCTAGGCCGTCAGCGGTATTGCGAGCCTGAACGAGGTCAGCAAACTTTTGATCTTCTGCGGCGTTAGCTTCAGCGTCTTTTACCATTGCATCAATTTCTGCGTCGGAGAGACCAGAGGACGCTTTAATAATGATCGACTGCTCTTTGCCGGTTGCCTTGTCTTTCGCACCAACATTCAGAATACCGTTGGCATCAATATCAAAGGTCACTTCAATCTGTGGCATGCCGCGCGGTGATGGCGGAATGTCGGCCAAGTCAAAACGGCCCAGCGATTTGTTTTGCGAGGCTTGCTTGCGCTCACCTTGGACCACGTGAATGGTTACCGCAGTCTGGTTGTCATCTGCCGTAGAGAAGATCTGCGATTTTTTGGTTGGGATGGTCGTGTTCTTTTCAATCACCGGTGTGGCAACACCCCCCATGGTTTCGATACCTAAGCTAAGTGGCGTGACGTCGAGGAGCAGCACATCTTTCACGTGACCAGACAACACTGCACCCTGCAACGCGGCGCCCACGGCAACAGCTTCGTCGGGGTTCACATCTTTGCGCGGCTCTTTGCCGAAAAACTTGCTAACCTTTTCCTGCACCATAGGCATGCGTGTTTGACCGCCCACAAGAATGATCTCGTCAATATCACCGACAGACTTGCCCGCGTCTTTTAGGGCAATTCTGAGGGGTTCGAGGGAGCGTTCAACTAACTCTTCGACCAGCGACTCGAGCTTGGCGCGAGTCAGCTTGACCACAAGGTGCTTTGGACCGGTGGCATCTGCTGTGATGTACGGCAGGTTCACTTCGGTTTGCTGGCTTGATGAGAGTTCGATCTTAGCTTTCTCAGCGGCTTCTTTCAGACGCTGCATGGCTAGCGGATCGCCATGGATGTCGATGCCGCTATCGCGCTTAAATTCAGACGATAGGTGCTCAATTAAACGCATATCGAAATCTTCACCACCGAGGAATGTGTCACCGTTGGTGGCCAGCACTTCAAACTGCTTTTCACCATCGACGTCAGCAATTTCGATAATAGAGATATCGAAGGTACCGCCACCGAGGTCGTAAACGGCTACCACGCTGTCGCCGGCTGTTTTATCAATACCGTAGGCCAGTGCTGCTGCGGTTGGCTCGTTGATAATGCGCTTGACGTCGAGACCTGCAATGCGGCCTGCGTCTTTGGTTGCTTGGCGCTGTGAGTCGTTGAAGTAGGCCGGTACGGTGATCACGGCTTCGGTTACGGTTTCGCCAAGATAGTCTTCAGCGGTTTTTTTCATTTTCTTGAGCACTTCAGCAGAAATCTGCGGGGCGGCTTTGCGGTCGCCTTTAATTTCTACCCATGCGTCGCCGTTGTCGGCTTTAACGATTTTGTAAGGCACCATTTTGATGTCTTTTTGCACAACGTCGTCTTCAAAGCGGCGACCGATCAAACGCTTAACCGCATAGACTGTGTTGTGGGGATTGGTAACAGCTTGGCGCTTGGCTGACTGGCCCACCAAGATTTCGCCGTCGTCTGTATAAGCTACAACCGATGGCGTGGTGCGCGCACCTTCTGAATTTTCTAATACTTTGGGTTTATCTCCTTCGAGGACGGCCACACATGAGTTGGTCGTTCCTAGGTCGATGCCGATAATCTTGCCCATCAGTTAAATCTCCGTTCTCTGTCTTAACAACCTGTTGCCAGGATTTGTTGGTTTATGTTCACGTTTCTTTATGTGGGTGCGAGTTACATAAATTCAAGGGCTTGTCCTATTATTTATGCCACCCAATGTTGTTCAAAACTGCTTAAGGCGCCCGTGACACCACAACCATTGCTGGCCGAATAAGGCGGCCGTTGAGGGTGTATCCTTTTTGGAACACATCAATCACGGTGTTGGCCTCAACATCCGCATTGGGGACCATGGAAACAGCTTGATGCAAATTGGCATCAAAGGGCTGGCCCGCAGGATCGATGGGCTCAACTTTGAATCGCACCAAAACATCAACAAAGCTTTTCAGAGTGAGTTGAATACCTTCAGCGACAGCTTTTTGACCATCGTCGTCGCTATTGATGGCTGTCAGCGCGCGCTCCAAATTGTCCACAACGGGCAGCAGGTCTGCGGCAAACCGGTCAAGGGCAAATTTGTGGGCGTTCTCGACGTCGCGCTCAGCGCGGCGGCGCATATTTTGCATTTCGGCCTGAATTCTCAGCACCTGGTCATTGGACTCGGCAAGCTGCTGCTGTAACTGTTCAGTTTCACTGAGGGCATCGTCGCCGAGCAGTTCTCGCTCTATCTCTTCGTTAGTTGCGCGGCCATCGTCCACTGACTCTTTAGGCTGCTCGTCGCCATGACCGTTTACGGGGTCTTGTACTTGATCGTTTTCTGTTTCCTGTGGCACGCCGAATCCTCACATGGTTGGTTATAGTCGCCAAAGTTTTTGGCTTTACAGCAATATGGGGACAAACTAATCAGTTTCAAGCGATTGCGTATAGTCAATCTGTTCTGTATAAATCCACTACCGTTCTAAGGTACTGAAAATTGCTGTTATCTATTCACATCAATAACTACACACTGGTCGAATCGCTGGAGATTGAATTCTCAGGCGGCACGACAGCGATCACCGGCGAAACCGGCGCCGGCAAATCATTGGTGCTCGACGCGCTGGGCATGGCGCTGGGCGATCGCGCCGATGCGGATACGATTCGCCATGGTAAAGAGCGTGCGGAAATCTCTGCCACCTTTGATATTCGCGAGATAGCTGCAGCGCAGCAGTGGCTGCAGGACAATGATTTTGATACGGGCGATGAATGTATTTTGCGACGCCTCTACTCCACCGAAGGTCGCTCCAAAGGCTACATTAACGGCCAGCCCTGCACCATGCAGCAGTTGCAGTCACTGGGCGAGATGCTCACCGATATCCATAGCCAGCACGAGCACCAGTCCCTCCTGCGCCGTGACACTCACCGCCGCTTGTTGGACGAATATGCCGACAGTACCGCGCTGGCGGAAAAAGTGCGGCATAGTTTTCAGCAGTGGAACAGCAACCACAAGAAATTACAGCGGCTGTTGGAAAGGACGGATGAGCTGACGGCCCGCAAAGAGCTACTCACCTTTCAAGTCGCGGAATTGGAACAATTGGGCCTTGAGCGCGACGAGTTAGAATCCCTTGAAAATGAACAACAGACACTGGCCAATGCTGAGCAGATTCTCGTCGACAGTCAGAGTGTGCTGGCAATTTGTGATCAGGCCGACGACTTCAATGTGCGCGCCGGCATCAATCGTGCGCTGTCCATTTTGGCGACGTTAAAACATAAGCCTGCACCGCTTTCGAGCGCGGAAGAACTGTTAAATAGTGCGTTGATACAAGTGGAAGAAGCGATTAGTGAAATGGAACACCACGTCGATCGTTTCGAGGCCAATCCGCAGCGGCTGCAAGAGGTCGAGGAGCGACTCTCGGCGATTTTCCAGCTGTCGCGCAAACACCGTATCCATGCAAGCCAGCTGGCAGAGACGTTGATAGAGTTAAAGAGCGAGTTAGCGAGTTTGACCGACGGCGGCAATAGCCTCGAAGCCTTGCAAGCGGACGTGGATCGGTTGTCAAACGAGTACACAGCCTGTGCGGCGCAACTAACCGCTGCGCGAACTGGCGCGTCCACCTTAATGAGCGCCGAGATCAATCAACAATTGCACCTGCTGTCGATGAAAGGCGCCGAACTGCTGGTAGCAACAACCCCGATCACCGACGGGGAGTTCCGTGCGACAGGGGCTGAGGACGTTGAGTTTTTAATTGCCACCAACCCAGGCCAACCGCATAAAGCGCTGCAAAAAATTGCCTCGGGGGGCGAGCTGTCTCGCGTAAGTCTAGCCATTCAGGTGGTCGCTGCCGCTCACTCAGCGATTCCCACGCTAATATTTGACGAGGTGGATGTGGGTATTGGCGGCAGCACTGCGGATATTGTTGGGCAATTGCTCAAGCAGCTAGGGCAACGCGGACAGGTCATTAGTGTTACGCATCAACCTCAGGTCGCGGCCCACGCCCATCATCACTATCGTGCCAGCAAAGTGGTGGATAATGGAGGTGCGGCGTCACTGATGACCAATCTTAATCAACAGCAGCGGATCGAGGAACTTGCGCGCATGTTGGGCGGCGCTACGGTAACCGAACAGACTCTCTCCCATGCCGCAGAACTACTGAATCTGGCGTCGACCTAACCGCCCGCACCGCACGCTCTTCTGACTCATCTTTCAGGCATAAAAAAATCCCCAACCATTGTCACAGTTGGGGATTTTTGTGCTTTTACGCAGTCGCTACAGGCTGAGTTATTCCTCAGATGCAGCTTCTTCAGCAGGCGCTTCGGCAGCCGGTGCTGGCGCAGGTGCAGTACCTTCGTCAGCTTGAGCTTCCTTGATCGACAGCTTTACACGGCCGCGGTTGTCAATTTCCAAAACCTTAACGCGAACATCTTGACCTTCGCTGAGGTAGTCAGTCACTTTGGCAACGCGCTCTTGTGCGATCTGAGAGATGTGCACTAGACCGTCAGTTCCCGGCATAAAGTTAACGAAAGCGCCAAACTCAACGATGCGAACAACTTTGCCGTCATAAATGGTGCCTGGAACAGGATCGGCAACAATCGCCAGAATAGCGTTCATGGCAGCGTTCAGTCCGTCGGTATCTTCTGAGTAGATTTTAACAACGCCGTCATCAGTAATATCGATGGTCGAGTTGTGCTCGTCACACAGCCCGCGGATCGTTGCACCGCCCTTGCCGATAACATCGCGAATCTTGTCAGAATCAATCTGCATCACACCCATACGCGGTGCTGATTCAGCAACTTCTGAACGACCTGATGCGAGTACCTTGTTCATTTCGCCGAGAATGTGCAATCGCGCGTGCATGGCTTGATCAAGGGCAATTTCCATAATCTCTTCGGTAATGCCTTCGATTTTGATGTCCATTTGCAGTGCAGTTACGCCTGCTGCGGTACCCGCTACTTTAAAGTCCATATCGCCGAGGTGATCTTCATCGCCAAGGATATCGGTCAGTACGGCAAAGCCTGAATCTTCTTTAACTAGACCCATGGCGATACCGGCAACTGGCGCTTTCAGAGGAACGCCTGCATCCATCAGCGCCAAGCTTGAGCCACACACAGAGGCCATAGAGCTTGAACCGTTAGATTCAGTGATTTCTGATACCACGCGGATAGCGTAGGGGAATTCTTCGGGTGATGGCAGTACGGCGTTAATACCACGACGCGCTAAACGACCGTGGCCGATTTCGCGGCGGCTAGTTGCGCCAACACGACCACATTCGCCCACTGAGAACGGTGGGAAGTTGTAGTGCAGCATAAACGGATCATCGCGACGACCCTCAAGGGCATCAATCATTTGCGCATCGCGGGTTGAACCTAATGTCGCAGCAACGATGGCCTGAGTTTCACCACGGGTGAACAGCGCAGAACCGTGAACTTTTGAGAGCACGCCAACTTCAACGTCAATCGCGCGAACAGTCTTCGTATCGCGACCATCAATGCGCGGCTCACCGCGAATAATACGGCCACGGACGATGTGCTTTTCAAGCTTTTTGAACGCGTCTTTAATGTCTTCTGCAGCAACGCTGTCGCTGGCCAACTGAGCCACGGCGCTGTCACGCAGAGCGTTAACATTGCCCATGCGAGCCTGTTTATCAACAACTTGATACGCTGCATCTAAATCTGCACCAACTAGGTCGTTCAATGCTTTTTTCAGTTCAACATTTTCAGCCTCTAGCTGCCAGTCCCAACGGGGCTTGCCAACTTCTGCGGCGAGTTCAGCAATAACACTAATCACAGCTTGCATTTCTTGGTGGGCGAAAAGAACCGCACCTAACATAATATCTTCAGGCAGTTCACGGGCTTCAGATTCAACCATCAGCACGGCGTCTTTCGTGCCGGCAACAACCATGTCCAGCAATGAGTCAGAAAGCTCGCTATAGGTTGGGTTCAACAGGTAGCCTTGCTCTTCGGTGTAGCCAACGCGTGCGCCGCCAATGGGGCCATTGAACGGGATGCCAGAAATAGACAGTGCTGCAGACGTACCGATCATTGCGGCGATATCCGGATCAATGTTTTTCTCAGCTGACATGACAGTACAAACAACCTGTACTTCATTTTTAAAGCCATTGGGGAACAGTGGACGAATTGGACGATCGATAAGACGTGACGTTAACGTCTCTTTCTCGCTTGGACGACCTTCGCGCTTGAAGAATCCGCCAGGGATTTTTCCTGCTGCGTAGGCTTTCTCAATGTAGTGCACGCCCAGTGGGAAGAAGTCCATGCCTTCTTTGGCTTCTCTGGCGCCAACAACAGTACAAAGTACGGTGGTGTTGTCGATTGAACATAAAACTGCACCAGTTGCCTGACGGGCTACACGGCCAGTTTCGAGTGTTACGGTATGGTTACCGTATTGAAATTTCTTAATTAAAGGATTCATAGTTTACCTTGGTATATTTACCATTTGGCGTCTCTGCTCTGAACCTTTTAACGCTGCTCGGGTTACTGATAAATACCCGGCGGATCTTTATCAGTAACTCGATCAACGAATCTCTGGCCAAAACAGTGACGGTTAGTTACGCATTCATCGGCTTTTAATATTGCTGCCTATAAAAGACAAATGCGGCCCCTTTTGAAGGCCGCACCGAGAACACTTATCGACGTAAACCAAGCTTCTTGATCAGCACGCTGTAGCGCTCAATTTGTTTACCTTTGAGGTAATCGAGCAATTTGCGACGCTGGTTAACCATGCGGATCAGGCCGCGACGTGAATGGTGATCTTTCTTGTGATCGCCAAAGTGGCCCTGTAGCTTGTTGATGTTTACGGTTAGCAAAGCAACCTGTACTTCGGGTGAACCTGTGTCATTTTCACAAGTTGCGTACTCAGAGACGATTGCTGCTTTTTCTTCTGCACTTAATGCCATGTTACTTACTCCAATATGCGTATTTAAAGGATTCAGGCATACCCGCGCATATTTACAGGTACCCTAAGCGGAATTGCTAAAAAGTAAGCCTCTTTAGCATACTCCATCATTCTATTCGTCGGACTCTGGCGCCTCGACCACTAATCTCTTCGGTGCCACTTTGCCGTCTTCAGCGATGGTCCCGACGCCAAGAAAAGACCCATCTTGGCAAAAAACGCGCACTATATCGCCTTCTTGGCCATTGCGATAGGCCTCTGAGGACATTACTGGCTGTCCAAGTTGAAAATAATGGGCCACAGTTTCCGATAAAGTAACCGCAGGTCGGTCTGCAACGGCAATATCCATGGGCTTGAGCAGGTAATCGAGCGTGTTTGGCTCGGCGTTTTCCCGCAACTGTTCAAGAGTCTCAAGAGAGACCATGTCAGTTTCATGGAATGGGCCAGCCAAGGTTCGATGGAGGGCGCTAACATGCGCGCCACACCCAAGCATCTGCCCCAAATCATCGGCAAGGCAACGTATGTAGGTTCCCTTGCTGCAGCGCACTTCGACATCGAGTTCGGCTAATACACCAGGCCTAAAGGCTAAAATTTGGTAGTCATAAATAGTAATGGCACGGGCTTCGCGTTCAACTTCAATACCCTGCCGCGCCAGTTTGTAAAGCGGCTGGCCATTGTGTTTTAGCGCGGAGTACATTGAGGGTATCTGCAAGATAGCACCCTTAAATGTATCTATTGCGGCGCTAATTTGCGCCAATGTGATGTGCGATGCGTCGCTGCGGCTGACTTCGTCGGCATCGCAATCGCCACTCTCGGTACGCAAGCCTAATGTAAAGGTACTGCGGTAACCCTTGTCGGAGTCGAGCAAAAACTGACTGAACTTGGTCGCTTCGCCGAGGCAGATTGGCAGAACACCCGTCGCCAAGGGATCAAGACTGCCAGTGTGACCACCTTTGTTTGCATCAAAAAGTCGTCTGACACGCTGTAATGCGTGATTAGAGGAGAGTCCAAGGGGTTTATTGAGAATCAGAATTCCGTTGACCGAGCGACCTCGGTTGCGACGTCGAGCCAAACCTACTCTTCCTCGTCGCTTGAGGCGTCTGACTCGTCTGCGGATTTGTTTAGAGATACGGCGTAGTCGATCAAGGCAGACAGGTGCTGACCGCGACGGCCGCTCTCGTCGTAGATAAACGTCAGCTGTGGCGTAACGCGCAGCTTGATGCTGCCTGCCAATAATTTGCGCAGATAACCCGCAGCACCGTTCAGCGCCGCAAGCGCTTCGTCGATCTGCTGCTGATCGCGATCATCAACAAAGCTAACAAATATCTTGCCGTAAGCGAGATCGCGACTGACCGAAACGTCGGTGATATTCACCATTCCGACCCGTGGATCACGCACTTCACTGCGTATCAGAACGGCCAACTCCTGTTGGACAGCGTCTGATACGCGCTCGGCGCGAGTAAATTCTCTTGGCATGGTGGCGGCCGGTTACAGTGAACGTTTTACTTGGGTGACTTCATAAACTTCAATCAAGTCCCCAGGTTTGACGTCATTGTAATCTTTTACGCCGATACCACATTCCATACCATTGCGAACTTCCTGTGCTTCATCTTTGAAACGACGCAGGGATTCTAGCGCGCCTTGGAAGATAACGATATCGTCGCGCAATACGCGAATTGGCTTATTGCGATAAACGGTACCCTCGGTCACCATACAGCCAGCAATTGCGCCGTATTTCGGTGAGCGGAAGACATCGCGAACTTCGGCAATACCAACAATTTCTTCGCGAGTTTCAGGTGCCAACATACCCGACAGAGCAAGTTTCACTTCGTCCAGTAGGTTGTAGATAACGCTGTAGTAACGAATTTCCACCGCTTCTTTCTCAGCCAGAACTCGAGCGTCGCCAGCAGCGCGCACGTTAAAGCCAAGAATAATGGCGCCAGTGGTCAGGGCTAAGTTGATATCTGACTCGGTAATACCACCGACCGAGGAGGCAACAATTTCAACCGCGACTTCTGCGGTAGCAAAGTCGTGCAGCGCACTATTAATCGCCTCAAGAGAACCTCGCACATCGGCTTTGACAATCAGCGGTAACTTGCTGACTTGCTCGGCACCCATGTCGGTGAACATATTTTCCAACTTAGCGGCCTGCTGTCGCGACATGCGATCAGCGCGAGCCTTGGTTTGGCGATGCTCAGCAATTTCTTTCGCTTTGCGCTCATCAGCAATCACAAAGAACTCGTCACCGGCATTTGGCGCTTCATCCAGTCCAAGAATTTCAACTGGAATAGAAGGACCAGCGCTGTTAATCAGCTGCTTCGCTTCGTCGGTCATGGCGCGGATTTTACCCACACTCTCACCAGCGAGAACGAAGTCACCTTTGCGCAGCGTGCCGCGCTGAATCAGTGCCGTGGCAACAACGCCGCGACCTTTGTCAATGCGCGACTCAACAATCACGCCCTGAGCCGGCACGTCGACGGGGGCCGTGAGTTCAAGTACTTCTGCTTGCAGCAAAACGGCTTCAAGAAGTTCATCAATGCCTTCACCGGTGTGGGCTGAGACTTTAATAAACTGTGTATCGCCGCCCCACTCTTCAGGAATCACGTTCTTCTGGCCGAGTTCTGAGGTTACGCGCTCGGGATCGGCGCCAGCTTTGTCCATTTTGTTAATGGCAACAACCAGCGGAACACCCGCGGCACGGGCGTGCTGAATGGCTTCTTCTGTCTGCGGCATAACACCATCATCGGCAGCGACAACGAGAATCACTACGTCGGTGCTTTTCGCTCCGCGGGCGCGCATCGCTGTAAAGGCTGCGTGACCAGGAGTGTCGAGAAAGGTGATCATGCCTTTTGGCGTGTTCACATGGTAAGCGCCGATATGCTGTGTAATACCGCCCGCTTCACCGGAGGCGACTCGAGTTTTGCGGATGTAGTCGAGTAGCGACGTTTTGCCGTGGTCGACGTGACCCATCACAGTAACAACAGGCGCGCGGGGCTCTTCGATGCCTCTCAGCGCTTCAAACTCGGCAGCCAAACTGTCTTCAACGGTGGTCTGATTTTCAGCAACGGGGTTGTGACCCAGCTCTTCAACCACTAAAAATGCGGTCTCTTGGTCGATGACTTCATTAATCGAGGCCATAACACCCATTTTCATCAGCTGTCTGACAACAACACCGGCTTTGCTCAACATTCTCTGAGCAAGTTCAGCAACGCTTATTTGCGCTGGGATTTGCACATCTAACACTTTCTTTTCGGTCGGCTTTTTAAAGGTGTGTTTGTTATCAATTTTAAATGGAGCAGCGTTGCCTGAGCGAAGACGAGGCTTCTTATCCGTCGAATCATCGACATCATTGAGCTCCAGACGTGTCTTTTTCTTACCACCCTTGCCGAGAGGCTTTTTAACTTTTTTGCCGCTATCGTCATCGTCGTCCAAAGCCTTACCGTGACGGCGCCCTTTTTCATGAACGGCATCGCCGAGCACTGGCGGAGGAGTGGGTTTTGCAATCTTTTTCGCTTCTTCAGCTTTCAGCGCGGCAACTGCTTCAGCAGCAAGACGAGCCTCTTCTTCAGCTTGGCTTAACGCATCTTCTTGAGTCTTGTTCTTTTCTTCTTCTGCTCTGCGGCGCGCTTCTGTTGCTGCTTGACGCTTTTCTTCAATATCATCGATGCCTGAGGAAACAAAAGCGGGTGCCGCCTCAGCTGGCGTCGGTGTAACGTCTACCGGCACTGCTACAGGCTCTACATGGACAGCTTCTTCGATTTCGACAGGGGCCTGAATCTCTTCATCGCTGCGCTTCACGTAGGTACGCTTTTTGCGCACTTCAATGTTGACCGTTTTACGGTTACCGGTCTTCAGAGTACTCAGCGTTTTGCGCTGTAACGTAATCTTTTTCGGCTCACGAGCACTCTCGCCGTGCAGACCTTTTAGATAGGCCAGCAGCGTTTGTTTCTCTTCATCAGATACCGCAGCGTCACCAGACGCATGCGACAGACCTGCTTCTTTCATTTGCATAAGCAAACGATCGACAGATGCGCCTACGGTTTTTGCTAGTTCACTTACTGTAACTTGAGCCATCGGTTGTCCTCTATTACACCCCGATTAATTATTCACCTTGGTCCGCAAACCAAGGAGCCCGTGCTGTCATTATCAATGCAGACGCGGTCTCTTCATCCATTCCATCTATATCCATCAGATCATCAACAGCCTGTTCGGCCAAATCTTCCATGGTGACAATGCCCATTCCTGCGAGAGTCTTGGCTAAGTCACTGTTCATTCCGTCCATCGTCAGCAAATCTTCTGCTGGTTCTGCGTTGGCCAGTTGCTCTTCACCGGCCAAGGCCTGTGTTAGCAGTGCGTCCTTCGCACGAGCGCGCAGTTCTTCCGCGATATCTTCGTCAAATCCTTCAATAGCGCTCATCTCTTCGAGCGGCACATAGGCCACTTCTTCAATGCTGGTGAAACCTTCTTCTACCAACACGATGGCAACATCTTCATCGATGTCGAGTGCGGACATAAACGTTTCCAGCACACTAGATGATTCTTCGTGCTGCTTTTCTTTAGCCTGTGCGGAGGTCATCACGTTGATGGTCCAACCGGTTAGCTCAGAGGCTAGGCGAACGTTCTGTCCACCCTTACCAATCGCTTGCGCAAGGTTTTCTTCGCTCACCGCAACATCCATTGAGTGCGCGTCTTCATCGACTACGATCGACTCTACATCCGCAGGGGCCATTGCGTTAATAACCAGCTGCGCTGGGTTATCATCCCACAAAATAATATCGATACGCTCGTCGTCGAGGTCATTGGAGACCGCCTGAACGCGAGCACCGCGCATACCAACACAGGCGCCCACAGGATCAATACGGGCATCTTTACTCTTCACTGCGATCTTGGCGCGCTGACCTGGGTCTCGAGCTGCGCCTTTAATTTCAATAATGCCTTCTGAAATTTCAGGAACTTCAATTTGGAATAGCTGGATCAGCATTTCTGGAGCAGCACGTGAGACCAATAGCTGGGGTCCGCGGCTGTCGTCGCGAATGCTGGTCAAAATAACGCGAGTGCGGTCGTTGATGCGGAATATCTCTCGGCCCACCAATTCTTCACGGGGCAGCAGGCCTTCAGCGTTGTCGCCAAAGTCTACGATAATGTGATCGCGAGTCACTTTCTTCACAGTGCCATTTAACAGCTCACCGATGCGGTGACGGAAGCGGTTTACAATCAGCTCACGCTCTGCATCGCGCACTTTCTGAACGATAACTTGCTTAGCTGTCTGCGCAGCAATGCGACCGAAGGCGATGTTTTCAACGGGTTCTTCAAAGCGATCACCAACAGTTAATGTGGGATCTTTTTCATGGGCCTCTTCCGTGGTGAACTCTGTGCCCAATTCGGCCATCACGTCATCGGCAACCACGTCCCACCAGCGGAAGGAGTCATAGGCGCCCGTTTTGCGGTTGATAACGACACGAATATTGGCGCCTTCTTCATAGCGCTTTTTCGTGGCCGTGGCCAATGCCTGCTCAATCGCTTGGAAAATGATTTCCTGATCCACACCCTTTTCGTTGGATACGGCTTCAGCAACCATTAAAATTTCTTTACTCATTGTTCAAACCTCGCATGACTCAGAATTTCGGCACCACATTGGCCTTGTCAATTCCTTCAATCGGAAACAGATACTCTGTATCTGCCACCACCAAAACGACCTCGTCGCCATCTAAACCGGCGAGACGACCCTTAAAATTTCTTCTTCCCTCGTAGGGGAATCGCAAACGCAGTGAAATATCTTCACCGATAAAGCGCTCATATTGACCTAACTCATAGAGTGGGCGGTCCATACCTGGCGATGATACTTCTAAAATATACTCGCCGCTGACAGCGTCATCAACATCGAGCACACTGCTGACCTGGCGGCTGACGCGCTCACAATCCTCAACACCAACACCGTCTTCACGATCAATGTAAATGCGCAGCAGCTTACTTCTACCACTCGCTTGCAGCTCTAAACCCCAAAGCTCGCAATCGAGAGCCTCAACAACTGGCTGCAATAATTCTCTTAATGTGCTGTCGACCGCGGCCATTAGCATCTCCTGACAAACAAAAAATGGGCCCACGGCCCATTTATTCACTTCTAAAGAAAAGCCCCAAAATGGGGCTCCTCGATTTGCGCCGGACCCGACGCTAATGTTGGTCGTAGAAACTGCTCTTCCGAGTGGGTTTAGACTATCGTGTCCAACTCACTTATTCAGGCGAGACTCCTTTTCTACTCAGCTGACGCAAGCATAGACAATGTTCGCCCTGCGCATCTGCAAAAACTTTCTGTAACGGTTTACCAATTTTACCTATCTAACATTTTACCCATCTAGCTAGGTGTTAAATTGGTAGCGGGAGCTGGATTTGAACCAACGACCTTCGGGTTATGAGCCCGACGAGCTACCAGACTGCTCCATCCCGCACCGACACAACGATTTACGTTTAAATCGCCCTCTTTAAAGAGGACGCGCATTATAGGTATCGGTTGCTAGAAGGTCAACAACACACTGAGAAACAAACGACTTTTTATTTTCGGCTGGCGACAATGATTTCATAAGCCGTTCTAATCTCTTGGGTGCGCTCGGTGGCCAACTTAATCATATCTTCTGGCATACCTTGGCCAATTAACTTATCGGGGTGATTTTCGCTGGTCAGCTTACGGTAAGCGCGCTTAATTTGTGCGTCGGACTGACTAGGCTGCACACCCAAGGCGGTGTAGGCCGCTTTTAATTGATCGGCAGAGGACTGACCGCTGCTGCGATGGCCGCCCGCGCCTGAGGATGAGCCCTTGAATTGCGACTGGGCATTAATCATCGCCAGAAGCTGATCAAACAGTGCCGCAGAAAAACCCAAATGCCCAGCAACATTGCGCAACACTTGCTGCTCAGCGGCGTGTAATTCACCATCGGCAATCGCGAGAGCAATTAAATAGTTCAGCAGCGAGCGTTTGAGATTGCCTTGGCGACCACAGACGCTGACGAAGTTATCCATGGTGCTCTTGAGAGAAAAATCTGACTGAGCGCCCAACTTGAAAAGCTCAATGGCTTTCTTGCGATGGTCACTGCTGAGACCCATTTTCCCCATCAGCCCCTCAGCGTGGGCAATCTCGGCAGGGGTTATGCGCCCATCGGCTTTAGCCAAATGTCCCAAGACGCTGAACAGCGTGTCAAAAAAGGTATCGCGGGTTCGCGCTTGGTCTTCGGCAGACATTGGCCGTAATCCAATCAGACCTTTATCAAACTGATGCCCGACGTAGAGCCCGATCAGCACGCCGAGTGGGCCTGCAACGAGAAAGCCCAATGACCCGCCAATTATTTTTCCTGTGACCATGCCCCGCCCTTTTTGATAGTCGAGCAACCATTACAACACGTAATTGAGAATTCTTTTCCGCAGCTAAAATTGCATCGATGCCGCCAGTACGCCAGCCATTTAAACGAAAAAGCGTTACTACTGCTACGTGAAATTGCAAAATAGGCTTTTATCGTACTTAATTAGACGTGCTCAGCTGCGATCGACGCGTCTACCGACTGGTTTGGAAGAATTCTTAAACCGACAATACGATCTAAACTCTGCTCAACGACTATGTTACCCGACTTAAATCAGCGGCCTACTCATGCACCCGAAACCCGTAGAAACCATAGAAACTCCCTATGCAGGTGTCTCGGAGGAGCAGTATCAGAATGAAAAGCTGCGCTTGCAGGTGGAGCTTTTAAAAATTCAGCAACGATTGGTCAAAGACGGCAAACGACTGGCCGTCGTTTTTGAAGGTCGCGATGCAGCGGGAAAAGGCTCGACCATTAAACGCTTCACTGAAAATCTGATGCCAACCCACTATCGCGTCTGCGCCCTGGGCATTCCCAGCGAATCCGAATCGAAGTATTGGTTCAGACGCTACGAAGCGCAGTTTCCCAAAACTAGCGGCATGGTGTTTTTCGATCGATCTTGGTACAGCCGCGGGCTGATAGAGCCCACCATGGGCTACTGCTCTGAGCAGCGCTACAAGCACTTTATGCAGAACGTCCTCAATTGGGAGCACAAGCAAATCGATAACGGTTTACTGCTGACGAAGTTTTATCTCTCGATTGATAAAGAGACGCAGCTGTTTAGATTTGAAGACAGGCTGAGTAACCCGCTGACCTACTGGAAGTTTTCCAATAATGATCTGCACGCTCGGCAAAAGTGGGAAGTTTTCACTCACTATAAAGAGCAGATGCTCAATCACACCTCGTCAGACAAATCGCCTTGGGTGGTCATCAACGCGAACGTGAAAAAAGAAGCTCGCCTCACCAGCATGCTGCACTTAGTGCACACCATTGGGCTGCGCGAGTTCGAACCCTTAACCGGCGAAGATGTCACCGTAACCCACAGTATATCGGTTGGCGGTGTGAAATTTCGCGGATTAACGTTGCAACAGATGGCGGTGCTCAAAGAGCTCAAAGACCACGAAAAGCTGCTTGGCGACCTCGGGGAATGATTTTCCGCAGCAGGCGGTCTGGTCTATACTGCGCGTCTAAACAGCCCAAGTAACCAAGTGCCAACTTCGATGCAACCCAAAGACACTCACATGCAGATCGATCTCGCCAACGAGCAGGGCCCAAAATATCAGCGCTTAAAATCTTATATTATTAAGAAAATTGGCACTAATACTTGGCAGCCTGGGTTTTTGTTACCCACCGAGATGGAATTCGCGCGCACATTAACCATGTCGCGTATGACGGTTAATCGCGCCCTGCGCGAGCTTGCCAATGAAGGCTATTTGTCACGCACCGCGGGGGCTGGAACCTATGTCGCAGAACCCAAAAGTCGCAGCCATCTGTTACAAATTCACAATATCGCTGATGAAGTGCGCGAGAGAAACCACGACTACGGATCCCATTTAATCCTTCACCGACTGGACAAACTCAACAGCGAGCAGGCAGCGAGACTGCAATTGCCGACTGGGTCAAAGGCGTTTCATACCATCATTGTTCATTTAGAAAACGGGACGCCCATTCAAATAGAAGATCGCTACGTCAACCCACAGGTTGTCCCAGACTATGGGGCGGCCGATTTTACGCAGCTAACTCCGGCAGAATTTCTTCTTAAAGCGGCGCCTCTGCAGGAAGTTGAACACACCGTGCAGGCGCGAATGCCGTCGGCGGAACACAGAAAACTCCTGCAACTCAATGCCCACGAGCCCTGTTTGTTGCTGTTGAGACGAACGTGGAGCTTTGGCAAAATTGCCTCTATCGCCACGCTCTACCATCCGGGCAGTAGCTATGAGCTGAGCGATTACTTTAAGCCTGAGCGCTAGCTGGCCGCGGCCTGAAGACGGCTGATGGTGTGCAAATACGCGGCACTGATCGCCCTTTCGTTGACGTGTGAAAAATTTTTAACCACCCACTTCCCACGGCACATCACATCGCGGACACGATTGCTGTTGCCGCAGAAAACCACCGTATTCAGAATATCGCTGGCGGTTTTTCCCGCGAAATCTGCCGCATCAGTATCCAATATCACAATGTCCGCAAGATAACCTGCAGCGATCTTTCCAACAGGCACCCCCATCACCTTTTCACCGCTGTTCCACACAGCATTGAGCAAGCGTGTTCCTGTTTGGGGTATCTCTGGACTGGCGGCAATATTCCTCGCCTGATGCACGAGACGCTGACCGTACTCCAGCAACCGCAGCTCTTCCACGGGACTGACCGACGTATTGCTATCGGAACCGATCGCAATGCTGCCTCCCTCTTGCAAAAACTCACGCAAGGGGAAAAAGCCGTCACCTAAATTAGCCTCGGTGGTCGGGCAGAGACTGACCGTTGCCCCAGATGCCGCAATCAGTGACAACTCCTCTGAACTGAGGTGGGTGGCGTGAACGAGGCACCAGCGGCGGTCGATTGTGTGCTGACGAAATAGCCATTCGACCGGCCTCAGTCCACTCCAACCCAGAGACGCCTCAACTTCAGCGATCTGCTCTGCAATATGAATATGGATGGGCATCGACTGATCCAGACTATCGAGAAAGCCCAACGTCTCCGCCATTGCATCTGCAGGCACCGCACGCAAACTGTGGAATGCCGCGCCCAAAGTGACCTCTGACAGCTGATCGCAGCGGCCAGCCAGCGTGCTCATTAATTGCCGATATTGTTCGGTAGTGTTGGCAAACATCTGCTGCTCAGGCTTGAGCGGCGCACCCCCAAAATCTGAACTCATGTAGAGCACTGGCAGCAATGTAAGATTTATCTGTGCCTGTTGCGCCGCATCCATAATGGCGAGGGAAAGTGCCGCCGGTTCCGCGTAAGGTTGGCCAGACGGCTGGTGATGAAGGTAGTGAAACTCAGCCACAGAGGTGTAGCCCGCTTTTAGCATTTCCACATACAGTTGAGCGGCAATGGCCCGCTGATCCTCGGGCGCTATACGGTGGGCAAAATCATACATTATTTTGCGCCAACTCCAGAAGGTGTCATGGGTAGCACTGATTTTCTCACTCAGCCCCGCCATGGCGCGCTGAAAGGCATGGCTGTGACTGTTCGGTACGCCGGGGATGGCAGCAAAATTGATCACTTGCGCCTCCTCAGGGGCCGTCTCACCGATTACAGAATCAATTAGACCAGCCTCAGAAACGGTCACAGTTACCCCTGCAACCCAGCCACAATCGAGGTAAGCCTGCTTAAACCAATAACGCTTCAATCGATTACCTCAGCCATTTTTCTACCCTTTAAATGTACATACATTTAAAATCAACTTATGATAGATTACAACAAATCACACAGGTTATTGCTGCAATAGGGCTATTGATAGTTCTTTTTTGTATAGACATTAACACATTTTTAGCAATGCATTCGCTGACGAAACTGCCGAGAGATAATTGCATGAATGACAAAACAGCACCCCGCATTGTGCGCTCTCCCCGAGGCACAGAACTCACCGCTAAAAGCTGGCTAACCGAAGCGCCCATGCGCATGCTCATGAACAACCTTGACCCAGAGGTTGCCGAGCGCCCCGAAGATTTAGTGGTCTACGGTGGTATCGGCAAGGCTGCGCGCAACTGGGAGAGCTTTGATAAAATTATCGAGTGCCTGAAAAATCTTAACTCTGACGAAACTCTGTTAGTGCAGAGCGGCAAGCCTGTTATGGTTGCGAAAACCCATCCCGACGCGCCGCGTGTGCTCATAGCCAACTCCAACTTGGTACCCCATTGGGCCAATTGGGATCATTTTAACGAGTTGGATAAATTGGGCCTGATGATGTACGGCCAAATGACCGCCGGCTCGTGGATTTACATCGGCAGTCAGTCGGAAGAGCACACGTCTGAACTCCAGTCACTCGGTAGTATCTCGTATGC
>OBNN01000003.1_pt1:0-7500 | contig 126422 bp, 114 predicted proteins | sample 1470811 | NCBI WGS metagenome assembly OBNN01 (sample SAMEA3275570, study PRJEB22092) | marine metagenome | biome: Estuarine Biome; feature: Surface Water; material: Coastal water | collected 2014-06-21T11:15:00+00 | depth 1 m
TGGCTTGTTTCTTTCAAATTTTGCTTTACCCATCTCAGTATCTCCTCAGCAGGCAACACGCTGCCCGTATAAAAAAACGTAAAAAATAACATTTATCAACGTTCGTAAATTACGCGAACTACTTTACTGTCACTTCCGCACAGGCTCTCATGTCACGCGAGGAAAACCTATACAACTATGGAGCTCATAACCGGATTTGAACCGGTGACCTCTTCCTTACCAAGGAAGTGCTCTACCGACTGAGCTATATGAGCACAACCTTTACCATCCAAACTATAAACTTGGAGCGGGCAGCGGGAATCGAACCCGCATCATCAGCTTGGAAGGCTGAGGTTCTACCATTAAACTATGCCCGCCCGACACTACTCTTGCAGTCTATAACGGAAGAGGGAACTCGATAATTCCGAGCTACTCACTAGGCCGTTACCTTCCAAACATCTGCACTGCACGAGACGATAAAATCGCCTCGTTTTCTAACTGGTGGAGGGAGGTGGATTCGAACCACCGAAGCTTTCGCGTCAGATTTACAGTCTGATCCCTTTGGCCGCTCGGGAATCCCTCCAAAAAAAGGCCGTATATTTTCATTGCAAAACAATGACCTGTCAACAAGATGCCGACAAAAGGCCAACATAATCAATGCTTTACCGTGAAAATTGGAGCTGGCGAGAGGAGTCGAACCCCCGACCGGCTGATTACAAGTCAGCTGCTCTACCAACTGAGCTACGCCAGCGTCTCAATAACGGAGCGCGATTCTAGTGAAACTCACGCATATTAGCAACCTTCATGCAGGGTTCTTGGTATCTTTTTTTGCCTATAAACAGCTCTGAAAGCGCTTCGGTGGGGCTGGCGGTGACATCAAGAGGTAGTTTCAGTATAAATTGGTCTTCGGTGACCATGAAAATAGAGCTGTCTGCACTCAGCAACTCCGGTAAAAGGACCGCTAACGCGTCGCGCGCTTGCTGCTCAGTACTAAACGGGCCAATGATATCGCAAAGGGGCGAATCAGCATCCGTACCTTCCACTACTGGCGGCTCACTTGCCGTGCGAACAAGTGCCTCAAGCTCAGGTGTGGATAGTTCAGATAGCAGCGTAAGCGAATGGGCGGCCAACGGCAGATCCAGAGAGTTCTGCTGAGCCGGGGTCTCGACCGAGGCGCTAAGGGACTGCAGATGCTTGAGCATAAAAAACGCAAGGCAATTGACCATTAATATCAACGCAATAAGGGTCTTCATTTTTCTTTAGCCTTAAAGGGACGCAGTCCGATGCCATCCAGCGCCATGCCGTCCAACACCAAGTCGGGAACATAAACCGCTCGCTCAGAAAAATGCGTCATCAGCAGCGGCCCGTCGCCTCCAGTGATCACGAGGGCGCCTTGGTATTGTGCGACGAGCTTTTCGATGGCTGCGACCAGTATGAGGAGGCAACCCCTGTTAACCGCATCGTTGGTATTCATGCCGGGAGTGCTTATGTACTCGGGGGCGCGCGCCTCTGCTTTAACGCGACTGGTGCCCTGCCAGAGCGCATCATGCATCAGCCGCATGCCGGGGACGATATAACCGCCAAGGTGGCGTCCGGGTGCAACAACAATGTCGATAGTTGCGGCGCTGCCAGCATCAACCACAACAACTGTATTTTTGACCTGCGCGAAGGCGGCGATTGCCGCTAGCCAGCGATCTATTCCTATAGACCGCGGATCGCTGTAACCACAAATGACCCCCGCTGCGGTCTGCGTGACCTCAGCCACTTCAAGATCAATAGAGAACTGCTGAGCTAATTGACTTGCGAGGTTTGCTGCCACTTCGTCGCCAGCAACAGACGACAAACGCGCACGGACGACTGAGGCTGCCTCAGGCAACGCGAGCGACTGCCCTTGACGCACAGAATCAGTCGCCTGGGAACCCAATAGGGGCACCATTAACCCACCGGTCAGTCGCCACTTGATTCGCCCATTACCCGCGTCGATATCTAGAATCACTCTTGCACCCTCAAGCTTAATTCGCCACCAATAAACGTCTCTACCCTTCCATCACTGCACTCTAAGCAGAGTGCGCCATTGACGTCCACGCCTCTCACCAAACCCGTGATGGTTTCTTTTGGCGTAATAATAGCTGCTCTCAGGCCATAAAACGCATCTGCGGCCTGCCACTCATCACGGTAAGCAGCAAAGCCTTTTTCTTGGTAATCACTCAGGACGACAGTGATCTCTGACACAAGCTTAGCAACAAGCTCATTGCGCACAGCCTTGCGGGGCATATTCTGTGACATCAAGACAGCGTTAACATCAGTCCAGTCTTGGTCAATGCGGCAGCCCTCTTCTGGCGGCATTTTGACGTTTACCCCTACGCCAACAATAACCGAACAAGCCCCCGCGGGGTCGCCCACCATTTCGAGTAATATGCCGCCAAGCTTCTTGCCCGTAACGTAAATATCGTTCGGCCATTTAAGCTGAACTCCTTCGAGTCCTTGGGATGCTAGCGCTCGTTTGACCGCGACACCCACTGCCAAGCTGAGTCCCTCAAGGGCCTGCGCACCACGTTCAAAATCCCATCGTATCGACAGGTAAATATTCGCCGCAAACGGGCTAATCCATGTTTTTCCACGCCGACCACGGCCTGCGCTTTGCTGCTCTGCCAGAATCACCTTTCCTGAGGCCGCTTCGCCACTGAGCATTTCTCGGGCGTAGCGATTAGTCGAGTCAATGGTGTCGAAGATCTCTAGCCCGGAACACGGCGCTCTAGCCGCGGGTGAGAGCATGCTCAATATCTTGTCAGCGCGCAGAAGTTCTATACCCCCAGCGACACGATAACCTGTCCCCTTGACGGTTTCGACACCGAGGCCGAGCTGCTCAAGTTTTTGCAGATGTTTCCAGACAGCGGTGCGACTGCAGCCCAGCGCGTTGCCCAACATTTCGCCAGAATGAAACTCGCCGTCTTTAAGAATTTCTAAAATATGTCGCTGACTTTCTTGCATCTTTAGGATCCCAACACGAGTGGACTGTTAATCCAAATAAACCGCACACCAAGCACCAGCGAGATGCCGGCGAAGAGCTGCCGTAAGCGGCGCTCATTCAGCCGATGCGCAACGCGAGCGCCCAGACGAGCGAATGGCATACTAGCGAGCACAATGCCGAGCCACGCCGGGAAAAACAGGTAACCGATACTACCGTCAGGCAAATTCGTAGAATTGAAGCCTGAAATAATATAACCAGCAGCGCCCGCGAGCGCCAACGGCAAACCGCAGGCCGCAGAGACCGCGACCGCTTGACGTATCACGACCCCACGATAGGTTAGAAAAGGCACAGTGAGGCTGCCGCCACCTATTCCCAGTACCGATGACAGGGCGCCTATCATAAAACCAGCGCCGCCAAGCAAGCCCGACGATGGCAGATCACTCTCCCGTGCTGGATTGCCGAAAACTAATTGCGCTGCGACCAAAACCATAAGGCAGCCGAACAGCAGCTGCAAAAGATAACCACTAAGCTGACTGCCGGCAAAACCGCCGATAAAAGCACCTACCACGATTCCAGCAGCTAATGACCGGACTATTGGCCAGCGAATCATACGGTGTTGTTGGAAGGTGGCTATGGAGACCATGGATGTGACGGCAATGGTGCCAAGCGATGTGCCAATGGCAAGATGAGTGATGATATCTTGAGACCATCCGCTCGCTGTGAACAGAAATACCAAGACGGGAACAATAATAATGCCGCCGCCGAGTCCAAAAAGGCCGCTGAGCAAACCCGCGAGGGCGCCAGCTGCTAAGTAGAGAAAGTAGTCCACATGGTAATCCAGAACATTGATGCGGCATTATGCCTCAAGGTTGCTCACTAGGCCTGCTAAAACAGGGAAAATTAACACCCGCTAACAGCAATCGGCTTTAAGTAGGGAGCAATCGCGAGAACATTAGGCGAAAAAAAACCCCAGTCATAAGACTGAGGTTTTTTTATTTAGAAGCCTGGCGATGACCTACTCTCACATGGGGAAACCCCACACTACCATCGGCGATGAACCATTTCACTACTGAGTTCGGTATGGGATCAGGTGGTTCTAGTTCTCTATGGTCACCAGGCAAACTGGTATGACCTCGAAGCAAACTGCTTCAGAGTCAAATTAGGTCGATGGCTGTCAAATATTGGTTTTTTCTTGGTCAGCTTGTACCGATAAACACCGGTCCGGCTGTCTAGCTTGCATTATATGGTCAAGCCTCACGGGCAATTAGTATTGGTTAGCTCAACGCCTCACAGCGCTTCCACACCCAACCTATCAACGTCCTAGTCTTGAACGGCCCTTCAGGGAAGTTAAACTCCCAGGGAAAATTAATCTTGGAAGGGGCTTCCCGCTTAGATGCTTTCAGCGGTTATCCTGTCCGAACGTAGCTACTGGGCAATGCCATTGGCATGACAACCCAAACACCAGCGGTTCGTCCACTCCGGTCCTCTCGTACTAGGAGCAGCTTTCCTCAATTTTCCAACGCCCACGGCAGATAGGGACCGAACTGTCTCACGACGTTCTGAACCCAGCTCGCGTACCACTTTAAATGGCGAACAGCCATACCCTTGGGACCAGCTCCAGCCCCAGGATGTGATGAGCCGACATCGAGGTGCCAAACACCGCCGTCGATATGAACTCTTGGGCGGTATCAGCCTGTTATCCCCGGAGTACCTTTTATCCGTTGAGCGATGGCCCTTCCATACAGAACCACCGGATCACTATGACCTACTTTCGTACCTGCTCGACGTGTCTGTCTCGCAGTTAAGCTGGCTTATGCCATTGCACTAACCTCCTGATGTCCGACCAGGATTAGCCAACCTTCGTGCTCCTCCGTTACTCTTTGGGAGGAGACCGCCCCAGTCAAACTACCCACCAGACACTGTCCGCGACCCGGATAACGGGTCTGCGTTAGAACCTCAAACATACCAGGGTGGTATTTCAAGGATGGCTCCACGCAATCTAGCGATCACGCTTCAAAGCCTCCCACCTATCCTACACAGATAGGTTCAAAGTTCAGTGCCAAGCTATAGTAAAGGTTCACGGGGTCTTTCCGTCTAGCCGCGGGAACACGGCATCTTCACCGCGATTTCGATTTCACTGAGTCTCAGGTGGAGACAGCGCCCCCATCGTTACGCCATTCGTGCAGGTCGGAACTTACCCGACAAGGAATTTCGCTACCTTAGGACCGTTATAGTTACGGCCGCCGTTTACCGGGGCTTCGATCAAGAGCTTCGCCGAAGCTAACCCCATCAATTAACCTTCCGGCACCGGGCAGGCGTCACACCCTATACTTCCTCTTACGAGTTTGCAGAGTGCTGTGTTTTAGATAAACAGTCGCAGGGGCCTGGTCTCTGCGGCCAACTTCAGCTCGGGGAGCAAGTCCCGTCACCAAAATTGGCGTGCCTTCTCCCGAAGTTACGGCACCATTTTGCCTAGTTCCTTCACCTGAGTTCTCTCAAGCGCCTTGGTATTCTCTACCTGATCACCTGTGTCGGTTTAGAGTACGGTCTCTTTATACCTGAAGCTTAGAGGCTTTTCTTGGAAGCATGGCATCAATGACTTCGCTCGCAATTGAGCTCGATATCACTCCTCAGGATATGACCTCCCGGATTTACCTAAGAGATCTCCCTACAAGCTTATACAGGGACAACCAACGCCCTGATCACCTAGCCTTCTCCGTCCCCCCATCGCAGTATAAAGAGGTACAGGAATATTAACCTGTTTTCCATCGACTACGCCTTTCGGCCTCGCCTTAGGTGCCGACTAACCCTGTCCCGATTAGCGTTGGACAGGAAACCTTGATCTTCCGGCGAGGGGGTTTTTCACCCCCTTTATCGTTACTCACGTCAGCATTCGCACTTCTGATACCTCCAGCACACCTTACGATGCACCTTCAACGGCTTACAGAACGCTCCTCTACCATGCATAGTAAACTATGCATCCGCAGCTTCGGTTCTCAGTTTAGCCCCGTTACATCTTCCGCGCAGGCCGACTCGACTAGTGAGCTATTACGCTTTCTTTAAAGGATGGCTGCTTCTAAGCCAACCTCCTAGCTGTCTGAGCCTTCCCACATCGTTTCCCACTTAACTGAGATTTGGGACCTTAGCTGGCGGTCTGGGTTGTTTCCCTCTCCACGACGAACGTTAGCACCCGCCGTGTGTCTCCCATGATTGCACTCACTGGTATTCGGAGTTTGCATCGGGTTGGTAAGTCGGTATGACCCCCTAGCCGAAACAGTGCTCTACCCCCAGTGGTGAGACATGAGGCGCTACCTAAATAGCTTTCGAGGAGAACCAGCTATCTCCGGGCTTGATTAGCCTTTCACTCCGATCCACAGCTCATCCCCTAAATTTTCAACTTTAGTGGGTTCGGTCCTCCAGTTGATGTTACTCAACCTTCAACCTGGCCATGGATAGATCGCCCGGTTTCGGGTCTATTCCCAGCGACTAAAACGCCCTATTAAGACTCGGTTTCCCTACGGCTCCCCTATACGGTTAACCTTGCCACTGAAAATAAGTCGCTGACCCATTATACAAAAGGTACGCAGTCACGGAACAAGTCCGCTCCTACTGCTTGTACGCATACGGTTTCAGGATCTATTTCACTCCCCTCACAGGGGTTCTTTTCGCCTTTCCCTCACGGTACTAGTTCACTATCGGTCAGTTGGTAGTATTTAGCCTTGGAGGATGGTCCCCCCATATTCAATCAGGATAACACGTGTCCCGACCTACTTATCGCAAGCTTAGTACCACAGAAGTGTTTTCGTGTACGGGGCTATCACCCTTTATTACCAGACTTTCCAGACTGTTCCACTAACACTACTGCTATCACTTGCAGGCTGCTCCCCGTTCGCTCGCCGCTACTTAGGGAATCTCGGTTGATTTCTTTTCCTCCGGGTACTTAGATGTTTCAGTTCTCCGGGTTCGCTTCATACACCTATGTATTCAGTGCATGATACCCATCTTATGATGGGTGGGTTTCCCCATTCGGAAATCTTCGGATCAAAGGGTGTTTGCCACCTCCCCGAAGCTTATCGCAGGCTCCTACGTCCTTCATCGCCTCCAACTGCCAAGGCATTCACCGTATGCGCTTACTCGCTTGACCATACAGTACAAGCTAGCAAGACTTTATTGTGACGTACTATTTTCATAGTTTTGTAACAATTTCGCCGGACAGATGTGTATAGAATACAAACTGGCCTTGAAAAAATTTACAATATTTAACAACCATCTTTTTAAAGAGCATCTGGCATAAAAAAAGCCAGTGATAAACAGTATAAAAACAGCTTATCGCTAACTTCTTGTAACAGTGAATTGGTGGAGCTAAGCGGGATCGAACCGCTGACCTCCTGCGTGCAAGGCAGGCGCTCTCCCAGCTGAGCTATAGCCCCAATCTTTTCAAAAAATTGGTGGGTCTGGGTGGATTTGAACCACCGACCTCACCCTTATCAGGGGTGCGCTCTAACCAACTGAGCTACAGACCCAATTCTTTCCCGACGGGGTCGTAGCAG
>OBNN01000003.1_pt1:10000-126422 | contig 126422 bp, 114 predicted proteins | sample 1470811 | NCBI WGS metagenome assembly OBNN01 (sample SAMEA3275570, study PRJEB22092) | marine metagenome | biome: Estuarine Biome; feature: Surface Water; material: Coastal water | collected 2014-06-21T11:15:00+00 | depth 1 m
CCCTCTTCACCGTGCACTAACCTCGTTGCCTCTGCAGCTAAAACAGACTGAGCTTGGGGTCGTCCTGCGGCCAAACGATCTGCGTCCTCTATAGAGGCAATCTCGGCAACACTTAAAAAGGTGAAATAGCTGAGGAATTTGTATACGTCAGCGTCGGCAACATTGAGCCAAAACTGATAAAACGCCAGGGGTGAGGTCTTTTTAGGATCTAGCCACACGGCACCTGCTTCGGTTTTGCCGAACTTTGTCCCATCCGCTTTTGTAATAAGCGGGACTGTCAATCCAAAACACTGCGTTTGATTTTGTCGCCGACACAGATCGATACCGCCTACTATATTACCCCACTGGTCACTGCCGCCTATTTGCAAAGTGCATCCATAGCGGCGGTTGAGCTCGGCGAAGTCCATGCCCTGCAGCAGCGCGTAGGAAAATTCAGTGAATGAGATGCCAGAGCCTTCACGCTCTAAGCGCTGCTTCACGGACTCTTTATGAATCATGCTATTGACCGAAAAATGCTTGCCGATATCGCGAAGGAATTCGAGGGCAGACATTTGTGCGGTCCAATCTAAATTGTTGGCAACAATTGCCGAATTGGGGCCGCAATCAAAGTCGATAAATTGACTGACTTGCTGTTTGATTTTATCCGCCCAACCTGCGATCACATCTGGCGTGTTGAGCTTGCGCTCATCGGCCTTAAAACTCGGATCACCAATGAGACCCGTGGCGCCGCCGACGAGGGCTATTGGGGTGTGACCGGCCTGCTGAAAGCGCTTTAATACAAGTAATGGCACCAAATGGCCGAGATGCAAACTATCGGCGGTCGGGTCAAATCCACAATAGATGGCTTGGGGTTGGTCGAGATGCACCTCGAGGGCGTCATCAGCAGACAGCTGGGCAATTAGCCCACGCTCGCGCAATTCGTTAATTAACTGGTTACCACTTTGTTTCATCGGTACTGGTTTCGCTGGTCATTTTGGAGATCGCCAACTCTACACATTGGCAGGGCAATTACAAGAATTTCTGGCCCCTTGCGGGCTTAGGCGCTCATTTAAGAATAGTGCTTAACGTCTAAAAAGCTCGAGCTTGTCTCTGTAACTAGTTCATTTATTAGGCTAAACTTGCCAAAATCGAATGAGATTGGTTGCCATGGTACTTAATAAAATGCGTCGGATAGAGCGCTCGATACGCTCCGCGTTGAAGGATTTTCCGCGGCGTCACGTTATTTTGGCCTCAGCTGTGAGTGTCTGCTTGCTCGGTTTAACGCTATATCCTGTTAGTGATGCTGCAGCAAACAGGCAGGTTGCGGAATCTGTGGCCATTCCTCTGGATACCTCGCTCGAGACTATTGATCAGCAGGATGCCTCTCACGAGGCCCCAGAATCATCGCTTACTTGGCGCGAGCAAAAAGTCACGAGCGGTGATAGTTTGTCGACACTGTTCTCGCGCGCCTCCTTCAGCCCCACAGATGTGCACAGAATTACCTCTTCTAAAGATGGCAAGCTGCTCCTCGACATCTATCCCGGAGAAATATTGCGCTTTGGCTCAAATAGCAATGGGGAGCTTGAGGAACTGCACTATATACAATCTAAGTTAGTCAGCCGGGTTTACACACTTAAAGATGGTAAATACCAGTCTAAAGAACAGGTGCAGGTGCCCGACACACTGCTGACATATAGAGAGGGCGTAATTGAAGACTCTCTTTATATGTCAGGATTAAAAGCCAATTTGCCCGATAAGCTGATTATGGCAATGGCAGATATCTTTGCCTGGGACGTTGACTTTGTATTTGATATTCGCCAAGGCGACTCCTTCTCGATGCTGTTTGAAGAGCATTATCTCTCTGGCGAAAAGCTGGGTGTGGGTAATATTGTTGCAGCGACCTTCACAAATCGCGGCAAAACATACCAAGCGGTGCGCTATACAAACAAGCAGGGGCAGACGGATTACTACACCCCCGATGGGCTGAGCATGCGAAAAGCATTTCTGCGCACGCCCCTCGATATTTTTCGCATCAGTTCTGAATTCAACCTTAAACGTAAACATCCCATCCACAAAATGATCAAAGCCCACCGCGGTATCGACTTTGCCGCACCTCGGGGTACGCCGGTTTATGCCAGCGGCGATGGCAAAGTTATTGGATCGGGCTACAGTGCGGCCAATGGCAACTACGTTTTTATTCAGCATGGACAAGCGTACGTGACTAAGTACTTACACCTCAACAGCAAGAAAGTGACCCGCGGGCAAACGGTACGTCAGCGCCAACTAATTGGAACAGTGGGCGCAACAGGTTACGCAACAGGCCCACACTTACACTACGAATTCTTGGTTAATGGCGTACACCGCAACCCTCGCACCGTGCAGCTGCCGCAAGCCAACCCTATATCAAAGGCGGAGTTAGCGGCATTCCAGTCGGCGACGAATCTCGCTCTGACGCAACTGGCCCAAGCGGCCAGCACCTCTAAATTTGCGTCGAGCAGCCCGGGGGCTTTACGAGGAGGCCCCGCAAGCGCTAACTGAGCATTACCATGTCTCAGGCCACGCTTTATTTAGGACTCATGTCGGGCACAAGCATCGACAGCATCGATGCTGCCGCTGTGTCGTTTGATCAAGGTCAGCTAAAACTCCTCGGTACCTATACTCACCCCATTTCAGACGCGCTGCGGCTGAATATTTTAAATCTCAGCCAGCCCGGTCTCGACAGTGTTCAACTTTACGGTGAAACGGACCATCTGCTCGGACATTTGTTTGCCGATGCAGCGCTGGCTCTCATGGCGTCCCTGTCAATTGGACCTGACGATATTGTGGCCATTGGCAGCCACGGCCAGACGATTCGGCACTCGCCACCCAAAACCAACAGCATTGCCTTTAGCCAACAAATTGGCGATGCCAATATTATTGCTGCCCGCACTGGTTGCAGTGTCGTGTCCGACTTTCGGCGCAAAGATGTTGCACTAGGAGGACATGGCGCTCCGCTAGTGCCCGCATTTCACCACTCACTGTTCTCTCATCCGCAGCGCCAGCGGGTTATTGCCAATATTGGCGGCATTGCCAATATCACGGTCTTACCCGCTGACGGTGCTTGTTACGGTTTTGACACAGGGCCGGGCAACCTCTTACTTGATGCATGGTGCAAAAGGCACACGGGCAAGCGTTACGATGATAAGGGCGCGTGGGGGGCAACTGGCCAAGTGGACGCGGCGCTGCTGAAACAACTTAAAACCCACCCCTTTTTAGGCCTTGAAGCGCCTAAAAGCACGGGGCGTGAAGAGTTCAATCTGGCGTGGCTGGAATCGATACTCACCGATCACTCACTTCCACCCGAGAATGTCCAAGCGACGCTCACAGCATTTACCGCTCAGACACTCGGAGATGCAATTTCTGCGCTTGATGACAACATTGATGAAGTCTATGTCTGTGGCGGCGGTGCGTTCAACAATCAGCTCATGGCAAGGTTAGAACAAAGCCTTCCCGGCAGCGTCGTTAGCACGACCGATGATCTAGGTCTCGCGCCAAGCTGGGTGGAGGCCTGCGCTTTTGCGTGGCTTGCGCGGCAGCGGGTACTTTCTTTACCTGGCAATTTGCCTCGGGTCACCGGGGCAAGTAGGCCCGCGATTTTAGGCGCGCTGTATTTGCCTTAACAAGGGGTAAACAGTCGTCGATCAACGTTTAAATCGAGAAGGAAGAACCACAGCCGCAGGTTGTTGATGCATTTGGGTTGGTAATCAGGAATCGAGAGCCCATCAATCCCTCTTCATAATCAACGGTTGCGCCCACGAGGTACTGATAACTTAGAGAGTCAACCAAGACCGTGACATCGTTCTTAGTGACCTGGGTATCGTCTTCAGCCATAGCATCTTCAAATGAAAATCCATATTGAAATCCTGAGCAGCCGCCGCCCGTTACAAAGACGCGGAGCTTCAACTGCTCATTAGCCTCCTCTTCTTTCAGACGCTTCACCTTTGCCACTGCATTGTCGGTAATATTTAGCAGTGTGGGCGTGTATGTTTCAATGACTGACATTTTTTCTCCGTTCTTGCGCCGTCGCGGCAATTCATGCCGTGACGTCCGCTTTGATTAAGCATGCTGTAAATTTAGGAAGGCTTCTTCGACACTTCTTTTGAATCTGCAGGGAATTGCGTCACGTTTGTGCGGGCCTGATGATAAACAAAGCTACCAACAACTTCAGCGCCTTTTTCAATTTCAATTAGATTGTAATTTAAATTACCTTCAACAACAGCCTTTGCCGCCAATTTCACGTGTTTGCTCGCGTACAAATCGCCTCGAACACGTCCATTGACGATAATGGTCGCAACCACAATATCACCCTTGACCGAGCCACCCTGCAATATGCGAATCCGCGCGTTTTCGTCTTCTGACGTAATATTGCCGACAATTTCGCCCTCTATTTCTAGATTGCCTTTAAATTCTAAATTGCCACTGACGCGAGAGCCCTTTGCTAGCAGGGTTGTCGCGCCCAGAGCAGGATCGCCCCTGTCGCCGTCACTTTTTGAACCAAACATGCTCATCCCTCTACGCTCCAATCATACTTTTGATCGTACTCTAGCGCGCCCTTATTCGGGTAACGCAAGGTTATTCTAATTTGCTTCGGATCAAAGCCCTCGGGTAACTTTATGACACCGCGATTGATCGAGAAGTATTTAAATTTTATCTTAATTGGCAAGGCCACAATCGTGTCATCGAGATCTGCGAGAGACAACTCAACGAGCCTGCCGCCTTTGCTGCCTATCACCCATACCTCGCCCAACACTTCAATCGTTTTCATCTTCGCGGCTTTTTGCCTTACCACCCAGCGATAGCTAATCATGCCGCCGCTGTCGCTCAACTTCAAATCGGTCACTGACAAACCATCGGGCTGCGTGCTGTCCTGAAGTAACTCGCGATAGAGTTTTAATTGCTCATCGCGCTGATAGACATTTTTTTGCAGCACTATCATCTCTTGCCGGGCGCTTTCCAGCGCAGCGGCATCTACTTCTGAGCTTAGCTGCGCGGCGCGCAACTGCAGTTTTTGCTCTGCAATTATTTCAGCCTGATCGACTGTAAGTTCTTCAAGACGTTCCTTTTCGCGCATTTCACTTTCAAAAAAGCGACCGCCCCAAAACTTACCTGCAAACAGCGTCAAGATTAACAGGACGGCCAATCCGATAGACAACACATATTTCTGCCCGGGGCGATGCCTGACAACGATAGATCTGCTTTCGCGCATTAGGGAAGCAGCGCGGCGGCGGTCAGGCCTGCGCTCTCGGGAAATTCAAACATAATGTTCATGCATTGGATTCCCTGGCCTGATGCGCCTTTGGTCAAGTTGTCCTCGACAACCAAAACAACCACTTTTTTACCGCCCTGCGGGCGCTGTACTGCGATACGGCAATAGTTGGAACCTCTCACGGAGCGCGTTTCGGGGTAGCGCCCAGCGGGAAGCACATCAACAAACGGCTCGTCTTTGTAGCGCTCTTCAAAAAGCGCCTGCACATCAACACTAAGGTCGGTTAAATTGGCATAGAGCGTGGTGTGAATGCCTCTATTGATCGGCAACAGATGAGGAACAAAGGTCAGCCCGACCGATTTCCCTGACGCCATATCGCCCAGCCCCTGCACAATTTCAGGGTGATGACGATGCCCCGATACCGCATAGGCTTTAAAACTGTCGCTCACTTCAGTGTGTAAATTCGCAACGCTGGCCTGACGCCCCGCACCACTAACGCCCGAGGCGGAGTTGGCAATCAGATCTTCAAGATCGATACAACCGGCTTCAATCAGAGGCAAAAAGCCAAGCTGCACACTGGTCGGGTAGCACCCTGGACAGGCAATTAGGCTGGCACTTTTAATGTCTTTGCGATTGAACTCTGGCAGCCCATAGACCGCCTGAGAAATAAGGCCGCGTGCTGAGTGGGGCTGGCCGTACCACTGCTCCCAAAGATCAGCATCTCTAATTCTAAAATCGGCAGAAAGATCAATAACCTTAACGCCAAGAGCGAGGATGTCGGCAACCATACTCTGAGCAACGCCGTGTGGCGTGGCAAAGAAAACCACGTCGCAAGCGCCCAGCGTATCCAAGTCAGGATCGGAAAATGTCAGGTCAACAATGCCCCTGAGATTGGGGTACAGGTCTGCAACAGGCTTACCCTGCTCACCGCGCGACGTGATAACGGTAACCCGCGCCTGCGGGTGCCCCGCCAGCAGTCTCAACAATTCGACGCCGGTATACCCGGTTGCTCCTACGATGCCAACTTTAATCACTTGTATTCTCTTTTCATTATCCAGACGTTTTCGATATGACTATAATACCCCAAATTTTGCTGCCCCTGCGGCTTTTGTCGGCGCCGCTAACGCTAAGACATTGTTAGCCGTGATGGAGAAACAACGAATGTACGAATGGGTTCTAGCCTTTCATTTAATTGCCGTTATCTGCTGGTTTGCGGCGCTGTTTTATCTGCCTAGACTATTTGTCTATCACAGCATGGCTGACGACTCGGTCAGTATAGAACGATTCAAAATTATGCAGAGCAAACTTTACAATGGTATTGCTACGCCATCAATGATCGCAACGGTTGGACTGGGCGTTTGGCTGGTATCAATGGCGCCGGACTACTATCTCAGTCAACTGTGGTTTCAACTGAAGGCAGCGATTGTTGCAGTTTTAATTGGCTACCATTTTGCCTGTGCGCACTACATGAAGCAGCTGCGTGACGATCGCAGCACCAAAACTCACATATTTTTCCGTGTATTTAACGAAATTCCTGTGCTTTTTCTCGTCGCTGCCGTAATTCTCGTTATCGTCAAACCATTTGCCTAGATAACACCGTACTATGAGGGGTCGCCGTGCACTCCCTATAAAAAGAAGGTGTCGTTCGGCAAGCAACACTGCCATCGGATCGCCATCCGGTCGCCTACTCGGAATAACGCACAGAAGTTGCTTTCTGTCCTTAAATACATACAACGCTATTAGGATTCGTTCATGTCTCAGTCAAACCCGCGCTCAGAAGCACTTTTCGCCGCTGCACAAAAACACATTCCCGGAGGCGTGAATTCGCCTGTTCGAGCGTTTCGTGCAGTGGGCGGCACGCCGATATTCTTTCAGCGCGCGAAAGGCGCCTATATGTTTGACGCAGACGGTAAACGCTACATTGACTATGTGATGTCATGGGGGCCGATGATTCTTGGTCATGGCCACCCCGCTGTACTCGATGCGATTCGACAGCAACTGGATTTGGCTCTGACTTTTGGCACGCCGACCGAGCTCGAAATCTTGCTGGCTGACAAAATATGCGACTGGGTGCCGGGCATGGAAATGGTGCGGATGGTGAACTCAGGCACTGAGGCAACTATGAGCGCTATTCGCCTCGCTCGAGGCTACACCGGTCGCGACAAAATTGTGAAATTTGAGGGCTGCTATCACGGGCACTCTGACTCTCTGCTGGTTAAGGCTGGATCGGGCGCACTCACCATGGGCGTTCCCAGCTCGCCGGGTGTTCCCGCGTCCTTGGCAGATCACACGGTGACACTAAGCTACAACAATATAGAGCAGCTAAAACAAACCTTTGCTGATATTGGCGAACAGATCGCCTGCATTATTGTTGAGCCCGTTGTCGGCAATATGAATTGTGTGCCGCCCATTCCAGGCTTTCTGCAAGCACTTCGCGACTGCTGCAGCGCCCACGGTGCCGTGCTCATTATGGATGAGGTCATGACTGGCTTTCGCATTGGCGCCAAAGGTGCCAGTGATTACTATGGCATTGAACCCGACCTGATCTGTCTCGGAAAGGTGATTGGCGGTGGTATGCCAGTGGGTGCTTTTGGCGGCAAGCGAGAAATTATGCAGCAGATCGCACCGCTCGGGCCGGTGTATCAAGCGGGTACCCTGTCAGGCAATCCTGTGGCGATGGCCGCCGGATTGGCGACACTGAACTTGATTTCACAACCTGACTTTCTCGATCCGCTTGTTGCTCACACAGACCAACTGGTAAAAGGCTTGCGCCAACGAGCAGCGGCAGCAGGCATTGCCATGACCAGCAACCATGTCGGTACGATGTGGGGTGTGTTTTTCTCCGAAGAAGAGCATATCGTCAATTATCAACAAGTTATGCAGTGCGATACGCAGCGCTTTGCCAAGTTCTTCCATGGCATGCTCGAACAGGGCGTCTACTTGGCGCCGGCGTCCTACGAGGCAGGATTTATGTCCGCAGCGCATACAGATGACGACATTCAGTTCACCCTTGATGCCGCCGAAAAAGTCTTCAAAACACTGTAATAGCGAAACAAGACAAAACCGCCTGAGCCTGTAGGAATGCCTTCAGCGAGATAAAGGCATGTTGTTCTCGCTGTTTTTCCGTATTATTGCCGAATTATTGCTGAGCTGGCCGCCAACCTGCGCAGCGAGACTTTGAGTCATAGTATTTTCCGGAGCAGTTATGAGTTTTTTCAGCCAACGTGGATCCTACCCCTACAGCAGATTGCGCCGCAGTCGCAGCACTGACTTCTCGCGTCGACTGGTCCGCGAGCACGCACTGAGCACCGACGATCTGATTCTTCCCCTGTTTGTGGTTGAAGGCACAGAACAAAGACAGCCCGTCGCATCGATGCCCGGCGTTGAGCGTTTGTCGATTGACTTACTGGTGGCAGAGGCACAACTGGCCGCCTCTCTAGGCATTCCTGCCGTGGCACTTTTCCCCGTGATACCTGCAGAGAAAAAGTCCCTGCTTGCGGAGGAGGCTTACAATCCTGAAGGCTTAGCGCAGCGTGCGGTCAGAGCGATTAAAGCGGCTGTTCCCGCACTAGGGGTGATTACTGACATTGCCCTAGACCCATTTACCACCCACGGCCAAGACGGCATTATTGACCCAGAGAGCGGCTATGTGCTCAACGACATTACCGTTGAAGCATTGACCAAGCAGGCACTGTCCCATGCCGACGCGGGGGCCGATATTGTTGCACCATCCGACATGATGGATGGACGAATCTGGGCCATTCGCGAAACGCTCGAAGATCACGGCTTTGTCAACACCATGATCATGGCCTACGCCGCAAAGTACGCGTCCAGCTACTACGGACCTTTCCGCGATGCCGTCGGCTCCGCTAACAACATCAAAGGTGGAGATAAAAAAACCTACCAAATGGACCCTGCCAACAGTGATGAAGCGCTGCATGAGTGCGCGCTAGATCTCGAAGAAGGTGCCGATATGATTATGGTCAAACCCGGTATGCCTTATCTTGATATTGTCCGTCGAGTAAAGGATGAATTAAAAGCGCCAACGTTTGCCTATCAAGTCAGCGGTGAATATGCCATGCATTGCGCCGCCTTCGAAAAGGGCTGGCTGCAGCGCGATGCGGTTATTTTAGAATCGCTGCTCGCCTTTAAGCGCGCCGGCGCTGACGGCATTCTCACCTATTTCGCAAAAGAGGCGGCCACACTGTTGAACGCTAAATGACCCTTCGCATCGATAAATATATCAGCAATGCCACCGACCTCTCGCGGGTAGAGACGAAACGTTTTATCAAAGCTGGTGAGGTCACCGTTGACGGCGAGATCATCACCAACCCTGCGCAAAAAATTTCAGGTGACGAAGAAATCTGCATTGATGGCTCGATTATCAGCAAGGCAGCGCACCGTTACTTTATGCTCAACAAGCCCGCGGGAGTGGTATCTGCAACCCGCGACAACAGCCACACCACTGCGCTGGATCTGATTTATGAACACCGCAGCGCAGAGCTTCAAGTCGCAGGCCGTCTCGATGTCGATACCACAGGCTTGCTGCTGATCACCGATGATGGCCAGTGGAATCATCGCCTGACTGCGCCCCGCAGCGACTGTCAGAAAATCTATCGCGTTGAGCTTGCCACTCCAATTAGCCCAGACTATCAAGAGAGACTTGCCAATGGCGTCTGGCTTGAAGGTGAAAAGCATCCCTGTCTGCCCGCAACCCTCGAGGTACTTGATGATCAAACGGTTCTGCTCAGCATTGCCGAGGGAAAATACCACCAAGTGAAACGCATGTTTGCCGCGCTTGGCAATCACGTTAAAGCACTGCATCGCACACAGGTTGGCGGTATTACCTTAGACGAAACCCTTGAACCCGGCGAGTACCGCGCCCTGACTCCTGACGAAGTTGCCTCTATTATATGAACGATCAAAGCGTCGAACTCCTCGTCCAGCAACTCGCCCCCCTGACGGGAAAATGCCTTATTGTTGCTGACGAAAATTGGGCCTCAACGGCATGGAATGCTGTCGCTCATTCAGGAACCAGTCAGCGCGTCTTATTCAGTAATCGCGACGAAATTGCCCGAGGTGCTCAAGCGACTGGGATGGAAGCGCAGTTTAACGACTTTGATTTCTCGACCCTCGAGCCCGCAAGTTTCGACCATGTTCTGTTCCGCGTATCCAAAGAACGTGCCGTAACACACCACATTATTAACTGCGCTAGCGCACTGCTCAAAGACGGCGGCCAACTTATTCTCAGCGGCGAAAAAACCGACGGAATAAAAACCTACACAGACGCCGCCTGCCAATTATTTGGCGATAGCAGCAGACCCCAGAAAAACGGCATTTACTATCTATCGATAATTTCTAAATACCGCGTCAGCGATGACCCTCTCGACGACAAAGACTACACCCAACTGCGCGCCATCAATACCAAACCGACCTTGCTCAGCAAGCCCGGCATTTTTGGCTGGAACAAAGTCGATCAAGGCAGCGCCTTCTTAATCGGCTATCTGCCAAAACTGCTTGAGCGCTACCCAGCGGGCGACAACGCAAAATCACTGCTCGATCTCGGCTGTGGATATGGTTACTTGGCCTGCTCAGCCAATGAGTTCGGGTTTGAACGGATTGTCGCCACCGACAATAACGCAGCCGCGCTGCTTGCCTGCAACGCTAATTTCAACGCCCTAGGCATAGCCGGGGTTGTAGTAGCAGGTGATGCTGGCAGTGAACTCAATGAGCGGTTCGACACCATTGTCTGTAATCCACCCTTTCACCAGGGTTTCAATGTTGATAGCGCGCTGACGGAGAAGTTTCTCAGCGCCACCAAGCGGCTTATAACATCACGCGGGCGAGCGCTTTTTGTGGTGAATAATTTTATTGCACTGGAAAAGAAAGCCCGAGATTATTTTTCCTGCGTCGAGGAAGTTGGGCGCAGCGGCTCGTTCAAATTAATTATGGTTGCCCATAAACCGTAAGGCGCAGTGGGCACGCCGTTCTGGTCAGCGCACGCGTGTGACTAAAGATTAAAGCCCCATCACCTGTTTAATGATCTGATTTTTAACCGGCTGCAATCGATCGATCTGAGTGAGACCCGTACTTCGCACCCATCGCAGTGCCAGATTGTCGGAGGCAAAGAGACGCTTAAATCCCTCCATCGCCGCCATCATCGTCAAATTCTCTGGTTTGCGCTGACGTTGATATTTATTCAGCGTCAACAGCGCACCCAGGTCGTTGCCGCGCGCCACAGCCGTGGAGAGAACATCGACCAAGGCAGCCACATCCGCGAAACCAAGATTGACTCCCTGACCGGCCAGTGGATGAATGGTGTGAGCAGCATCTCCGAGCAACACAACCCGCTCTGCCGCGTAATCTATCGCGTGGCGCTGGCGCAAGGGAATCGAGAAACGCTTATCAGTCGACAGAATTTGTCCAAGACAATGTTCACTGGCCATCCCCAGCTGCTGACAAAACGCACTGTCATCTAAGGCCATCAGCCGCTCGGCTTCATCGGATTGTTGCGACCAAACCAGCGAACAGTAATGGCGGCCATCGCTGCTGGCTAAGGGCAAGAGTGCCAAGGGGCCCGTTGGCATAAACCGCTGCCAAGCTGTGTATTGATGGGCGCAGGCTGTTTCCACAGTGGTGACAATGGCGCTATGGCCATAGTCCCACTCGCGGGTGGCAAAATTAAATGCCTGCCGAATGGCTGAATTACCACCATCGGCAGCGACCAATAGCGGTGCTGACAACAGACGGCCATCCTGTAAATCGAGAGTAACCTCATTTTCTAAACGTTGGTAGCGCGCCACCTGAACAGGGCAAAAAAACTCGATATTGGTGAGCTTAGCCTGCTCCGCCAGCAAGCTTTCAACGACCAGCGAATTTTCAACAATATGACCGAGATTGGGTTGATGCACATCGTGACAGTCAAAATGAATGCGCCCCGTACCCTCAGCATCCCAAACCTCCATCGCCTGATACGGACTCACCCTTGTCGCCGCAACATGCGCCCAAGCACCACAACTCTGGAGAACCGCGCGCGATTTTTCGGTGAGCGCAGCCACGCGAGGATCAAATGTGTGCGGATCGAACGGATCACTCTGGTGCACCTCAATCAGGGCAATACGCACTGCCGGGTTCGCCCGCGCCAATAAACAAGCAAACGCCGCGCCGACCATGCCAGCGCCGACAACAATGACATCAAACCGCTGAGAATCAACCATGTTCCGCCTCCTTGGCGACCATGCCCATGCCAAACTGGGCAAAGCCAGCGCGCAGGCCGGGGCTTAAATCCATCATTAATAAACCTGCGTTGCGACCGAAAGCCACAGTCGAGGAGGCTTTTGCAAACAGTTTTGGCAGACCGTCGCTGAACAGCAAGGTGTTCTGCTGATCCCTGAGCTGGCGCGCCTGATAGCGTTGCAAGACATCTAAACTGGCAAAGTCGACGCCCTGTAAGCGCGCTTTGCCAAGTACTTCGGCCAGCACTGCAACATCGCGCAGGGATAAGTTAAACCCCTGCCCCGCGACAGGGTGCAGACTGTGGGCCGCGTTACCCAGCACAACAAGGTTGCGCCGCACCTGTTCACTTGCGGTGGTCAGAGCTAGAGGGTAGCTATGCCGAGTGCCGACTTTTTTCAGCTGCCCCAACCGATAACCAAAGCTGTCTTGCAATAACTGCAAAAATGCTTCATCCGTCGCGGCCATAAGCTGTTCGGCTACTTCGTTCGGTTTTGTCCACACCAGCGCGCAGCGGGCACTGCCCTCAAAATCGGGCAGCGGCAGCATCGCCATTGGCCCCTGTTCGGTAAAACGTTCGTAGGCAATGCCATCATGGGGTTTCTCCACGGCAATATTGGCGATTATTCCCTGCTGACCATAAGGTTGTGTGTTGCTCTGAATACCCATTTTTTGTGCGGTTTGCGACTGGGCACCGTCAGCAATTACCACAAGCGCTGCGTGGATGTTGCGCTCGCTATCATCTAGGGCAATGCTCATGCCTTGCTTGAGCGGTGTCATACTGGCAACTCGGGCCGGCGCTACAACTTCAACATCACTGGCGGCGAGTCGCTCCATTAGCACGCGACCCATCCAGCTGTTTTCAATTACGTAACCTAGGGCGTCTACACCAGCTTCCGCCGCATCAATGCGGGTGAGCCCAAGGTGGCCGCGGTCACTGACATGAATATGGTGAATGGGACTGGCGTGGGATTGAAGTGCGTCCCAGAGCTGGGACGCCTCGAAAATCTTGCGGCTACTCCAGGACACAGCAGTGGAGCGCGCATCAAAACTGGGGCGGTATTCAAATTTGTCTGCGGCTTGGAAGGCCTGCGCTTCAAGCAGCAATATCTTCCACGAGTGCTGTTGATGAGCCAGGAGCAGAGCCAAACTGATACCGACCATGCCACCGCCAACAATAACGATGTCGTAGTATTCGGTATCCGTCTGAACTATCTGAGCCTCTACCACAAGTTAACCTGCCATTAATGATTCAATATCATGTCGCGTTTTAGGGACAGTTGAGGTGAGGTCTTCATAACCGGTTTTGGTAATCGCAATATCGTCTTCGATACGGACCGCCAGTCCTCGCCATTTTTCCGCGACCAATTTATTGTCGGGCGAAATATAGATACCCGGCTCGACCGTCACCACCATGCCGGGCTCGTATACACGCCACTGGTTGTCAATTTTGTAATCGCCAACATCATGCACATCCATGCCGAGCCAGTGGCCCGAGCTATGCATGTAAAACTCTTTGTAGCTTTCCTGTTCGATCAACTCGCTGACGTCGCCTTGGAGAATACCCAGGTCTCGCAGGCCCTGAGTGATAACGCGCACGGTGGCATCGTTGGCCCCACTGTAGGGTGCGCCTGGCTTTAACGCTGCGATGGCCTGCAACTGGGCGTCCAACACGATATCGTAAATCGCTGCCTGTTCAGGGCTGAATTTGCCGTTAATCGGAAATGTCCGCGTAATGTCTGCCGCGTAATTTTCGAACTCACAACCAGCGTCAATCAAAACCAAATCGCCATTATTTATCTTCTTGCGATTTTCCACATAGTGCAAAATACAGCCATTCGCACCGCCACCCACAATTGAAGTATAGGCAGGTGCACTGGCACCTGAATGGATAAATTCGTGTTCAATTTCCGCCTGAAGTTGGTATTCAAAAATTCCCGGCTTGGCGACTTTCATTGCGCGACAGTGGGCGCGTGCAGATATCTCACCGGCTTTTCGCATAAGCTTTAACTCAGCGGCGGTTTTGATCAAACGCATTTCACTCAACAGATGATCGACATCGACAAACTCACCCGGCGGTGGCGTGCCACGACCTTTCTTGCCGCGCACCTCGTTGACCCACTCCATTAGATGGCGGTCAAATTCCGCATCTCGCCCAATGCTGTAGTAGACCCGCTCTTTACCTTCCAGCATGCCTGGGAGTATTTCGTCGAGATCACCAATGGGGAACGCATCGTCAACGCCGAAATCAATCACCGCACGCTCCGGGCCAGTGCGATAACCATCCCAAGTCTCACGCAACTTATCTTTTTCACGACAAAATAACACGCACTCGCCCTGCGCTCGGCCTGGGGTTAACACCAGCACTGACTCAGGTTCGGCAAAGCCACAGAGATAGGTCAGATTGGTCGCCTGCTTGTAGGGATAATGAATATCTTTAGAGCGGACTTTTTCCCTGCCAGAGGCGATAACAGCAATGCTGTTGCCCTGCATCATGGACATTAATTCTCGCCGCCTAGCGGCATATTCTTTCGCTGTAATCATCGCAACGACTCTTGGCTGTTAGTAGTGTGAACGTTTTAGTGGTTTTAATGAATAGTGGGCTCATCGGCCTGCACGTCAGAGTGCAAGTCGGCGAAGATTAATTGTACGGCAATGCGAATATATTCGACCAGTTCAGCGTAGTCGCGCTCGCCATCTTCATCGGTGTCGAAATCCACCGAGACCTGTCCAATCGCAGCAATATCTTCAAGCGCTTCGCGGGCATCTTCAGAGACAGCAAACTCGCTGCTCATTCCCTCGCCGAGACCAGAAATATAATTGCTGCACCAAAGGCCGACAGAGACCAAACGCTCCGGCAATGGCAGCTCGTCGTCTGGCAGTAAAGGCTGGAACAGAAATGCACTATTTTCAAGACTGTGCAGCGCCACTTGATAAAAATCGCGCAGCCGGTTTTCGGCGGCATCGGCTTGCTCGTCAGACAATCCCAGCCAGTCAATCGACAGCGCAATCAGCTGATCCAAGGGCATTGCGCCGCTGCATAGACGACCGCACAAAAATCCGTGAAATCCAGACGGCTCGGCGTTGACACGCAACTCAAAAAACAGTTCTTGGACTTGTTCAAATGTCATTTTTTCGCCTCTTTTTTAGCAGTTGGCATCCTATCATTGTATAAATATCACTGCACGCTACATCGTTTGAATAGCAGCGCGCGCAACAAAACAGTAAATAGCCCGCGCACGCAGGTTGTAATTGACCAAATCAATAGCAATGCCTATAGTTAGTCGGCTAACCTTGTCCGCAATAAATATACAAAGTCGCCCAATTATGAGTGGTTTCGAAAAGTTAGAAGAGAACCTCGATAGCTTGATCGCGCTATGCCATCAGCTTAAGCGTGAGAACCAAGCCTTGCGGGCCCGCGAATCAAGCTTGGCCAGCGAGCGCGGCAAGCTGTTGGAACAAAATGAAATGGCGCGACAAAAAATAGAAACGATGATCAATCGGCTGAAAAGCCTCAACGTGGACTAATCATGGCGTCTATTTCTCTGAAAATTCGTATTCTCGATAAAGAGTATCAGGTCAACTGCAAGCCCGAAGAGCGCGAAGCGCTTGAGCTTTCGGCTAAATTACTCGATGAAAAAATGGAAGAAATTCGCCGCGGCTCGCACATTATCGGCGTTGAACGCATCGCTGTTATGGCTGCGCTGAATTTGGCCCACGACTTGATTCGCAGCGAAAAAAATGCCGCCAGCAATAGTCAGACAGCGCAGGTTTTACAATCAATCAACAGCAAACTCTCTGACGCGTTGTCTGATCTCGACCGCTAAGTTGTGCGCAAGCAAACGATTGCCGCGGTTTTAGTCGATTCTTTTTTGACGGCTCTGCTATACTTGCCCCTCCTAGGGTGTGCGCCAGTCAAGAAGTCCCTGAGCCGATAATTATTACCTGGTTCCTTTCCGCCAACATTGTTGTGCACTTCCGTGCGTCGGAAAGCCTGATATGTTGCGATTGAAACCACCTTGAACTTTTCGGTTCAAGGCCACGTTGACAGCGGCACTCTGGGATTTTTACTTACCCATAGCTGTGTACCGATGAATCTTAGCGACGTTAGACAAACGCTACGAACAAAACGACGGGCTTTAAATCCTGCTCAGCAGCGTGTCGCTGCTCAAGACTTGGCAGCAATTATTTCCCGCCAAGGTTTTTTCTTGCGCGCAAAACGAGTAGCGCTCTACCTTGCGAGCGATGGCGAAATTGATCCGGCACCGTTGTTAGATATCGCGTTAAACGCGGACAAGCTATGCTTTTTACCTGTAATCCACCCACTGAAAGCTAACCGACTGTATTTTGTCGAATACCGTCGCGGCGACCCCCTGAAAAAAAATCGCTTTGGTATTTTAGAGCCCCTTTTAGGGACCTCAACAGTTGCCCCAGTCTGGTCACTCGATGTGGTTTTTTTACCCTTGGTTGGCTTTGATCGCAGCGGTAACCGAATTGGTATGGGCGGCGGATTTTACGATCGCACGCTGGCCAACAGCACGCAACAATACCGACACCAACCGCTCGTTGGCCTCGCCCACAGCTGCCAACAAATGGACGCCATTGAACATCAAACGTGGGATATTCCCTTACAAAAAATCGCAACCGATCAAGAGATAATATGCGCAAAACAAAAATAATTTGCACCATAGGGCCAGCCACAGAGTCACTTGAAATGCTGGAAAATCTTGCCAATGCTGGCATGAACGTGGCGCGCCTGAACATGTCTCATGGCAATCATGAATCACACAAGAAAGTGATTGATTCCATTAAAATTCTTAACAGCAGACTCAACCACCCTATCGCCGTTCTCCTCGACACACAGGGTCCGGAAATCCGCACGGGTGACATGGCTAATGATCTGCACCTGCATGAAGGGGACACCATTTCGATTGTTGCTCGCGGGGCAGAGGACGTCGAGTCATCGTCTATTCATGTTAATTATGATGACCTCATTAATGACGTCGACATTGGCGATATCATTACCGTAGACAACGGGTTAATCAATCTCGAGGTGCTCAGCAAACAAGAGCGCATCATGCAATGCAAGGTAATCGACGGCGGTCTGCTGAAGAGCCGACGCCACGTCAACTTGCCCGGTATTCGTGTGAACTTACCAGCAATTACAGAAAAAGATCGCCGCGACATCGAATTTGGCATGGCCCAAGACGTCGATTTTATTGCCCTTTCATTTGTCCGCGCCGCAAAAGACGTTGAAGAGCTTCGCGAGCTGTTGGGCGACAAGGCCGACATGATCAAAATTATCGCCAAACTTGAAGACCAAGAGGCGATCACCAATATGGTGGAAATTATTGCGGCGGCGGACGGCGTGATGGTGGCCCGCGGCGATCTCGGCGTAGAGATTCCCTTCGAAGTGCTGCCGCGGGTTCAACGCCGCATTATTCGCACCTGTGCGGAGATGGGCAAACGCGCTATCGTTGCGACACACATGCTGGAATCAATGATTGAGAACCCCATCCCAACTCGCGCGGAGGTGACTGACGTCGCCAACGCTGTCTACGAGGAAGCGGACGCGATTATGTTGTCGGGGGAGACAACTATCGGCAAATACCCGGTGCGCTGTGTTGAAACTCTCGATCGCATCGCTCGCTCGACAGAGAGCAGTCGCGGACTGTTGTTTACCGACAATCTCGTCATCACCACCGACAAACAGCACATTGCCAAAGCGGCTGTTGACCTCGCCGAGGCTATTTCAGCGAAAGCAATTATTGTTCCTACGCGGCGCGGACGGATGGCTAATCGGGTGACCAACTGCCACCCCCAAGAGCCCATTATTTGCGCCTTTACCAACAACCCAGCGACTCGCCGTCAACTGGTGTTGAACCGAAATGTCCTGAGCTATCAGATTGATTTTGGTAGTGACTCTGATCAAACGCTGGCAGCAGCTGCGGCAATTATGATCAAACGGGACGAGTTTTCACCGCAAGATAGGGTGGTGGTGATATCGGATACCCTCGCGGGCGACGGTATTGAAGCTATTCAAATTCGTCAAATTGGCGAGCTTTTGTAAACCAATCTGCACGACACCCAGCATCCCTTACCCGCTTTTTCTCGGCTGTATTAAGAGCCGAGAAAAAACTGGTACGCTGGATTATCAGTTTCGTTGACATACTGATACCCCAAATTGTCGAGGAATCCAGCCAGTTGCTTGAGGTCTTTTTTCGACGCCTGAATGCCCACTAAAACACGTCCAAAAGCAGAACCGTGGTTGCGATAGTGGAACATGGAAATATTAAATCCGCCGCCGAGTTGGGTCAGGAAATTCAGTAGCGCACCCGGGCGCTCTGGAAATTCGAAGCGAAATACCTGCTCTTCACCGACCTGCGGCGAACGTCCTCCGACCATGTGACGAATGTGTAACTTCGCCACTTCGTTCTCAGTCATATCCTCCACGGGATAACCCTTGCTGCGCAGATCTGCCACCAAAGCATGGCGGTCGTCATCGCAGGTAACCTGCGCACCGACAAAAATATGTGCCTTCTGTGCGTCGCTAAAGCGATAGTTAAACTCGGAAATATTACGTTTTTGCATCGCCGTGCAAAACGCCTTGAAACTGCCGGGGCGCTCATCAATGGTTACCGCCAACACGGCCTCACGCTTTTCACCGATTTCGGTTCGCTCAGAAATATAGCGCAAGCGATCGAAGTCGATATTGGCGCCACACTGAATAGACAGTAGCGTCTTGCCTTCAATGCCGTGCTTTTCAACATATTTTTTAAGCCCTGCAACACCCATAGCCCCAGAGGGCTCACAGATTGCACGGGTGTCGTTGTAAACATCTTTGATCGCCGCGCAGATCTCATCGGTGGTGACAGTAACGACTTCATCAACTAGCGTCTTGAGCAACCTGAAAGTTTCTTTGCCGATTTGAGCCACCGCAGTGCCGTCAGCAAAAATACCTACTTCTTTCAGTTTCACTCTGCGCCCTGCTTTCATGGCAGCATCCAAACAGGCGCTGTCATCGGCTTCAACGGCAATAATCTTTACCCCAGGGCGAACATATTTTATGTAAGCCGCGACCCCTGCACAAAGACCGCCGCCACCGACTGCGATAAAAACCGCATCGAGTTCACCGGGCCATTGACGGAGAATTTCCATGCCGATGGTGCCCTGTCCAGCGATCACATCTGGGTCGTCAAACGGATGGATGTAAACTAGGCCTTTCTCAATCACAAGCTTCTGGGCGTGCTTCGAGGCTGCGTCATAATTGTCGCCGATGAGCACCACTTTTGCGCCGCGCGCACGAACGGCATCCACTTTAATTTGTGGCGTTGTTCTTGGCATGACGATGGTTGCTTTCACACCCATCTTTTTCGCCGCAAGCGCTAAGCCTTGGGCGTGGTTGCCTGCCGACGCGGCAATAACACCGGTCTGACGCTGCTCTTCCGAGAGCTGACGCAGTTTGTTGTAAGCGCCACGTAACTTGAAGGAAAAGACGGGCTGCAAGTCTTCGCGCTTCAACAAGATTTCATTGTTCATTCTCTGCGATAAAAGGGGCGCTTTATCGATCGGGGTTTCGATAACGAGATCATAAATTCGTGCATCGAGAATTTTCTTTACATACGTGGTCGGCATGGAGGTTCCGATAATTGGGTTGAGAATAATGAATGGTATGTTGATAAGCTAATTTACGCCAGCCTGAAAGCAATCAATCTGTTTTATTCTGACTATCTCCGTATAATCACAGCACTTAAATTATTCGTGAGGTTTGCAGTGGATCAACATCAATTGAAACAAGCCGTGGCCGCCGCCGCTGTGGAATACACGTTAACCAGAATCGATAGCGACAGTATTGTTGGTATTGGCACGGGGTCAACGGCGAATTGTTTTATTGATTTACTGGCCGAGCACAAAGAGAAATTTCAAGCCGCAGTAGCAAGTTCAGAAGCGTCTGCTGAACGTCTTCGACGTCTTGGTGTGGTCGTTATCGAATTGAATGCGGCACCTGAGGTGACTATTTATATCGATGGTGCGGACGAGGCCAATCCACACTTAGAGCTTATCAAGGGCGGCGGCGCTGCACTCACTCGAGAGAAAATTGTCACCGCAGTCGCCAACGAATTCGTCTGCATCGCCGACGAGAGCAAGTGGGTCGATTTTCTTGGCACCTTCCCGCTCCCCGTGGAAGTGATTCCTATGGCGCGCAGCTATGTTGCCCGCGAGCTGGTCAAACTGGGCGGAGATCCTGTCTGGCGCGAAGGCGTTGTCACTGACAACGGCAATCAAATTTTAGATGTCCACCATCTCTATCCGATGGCATCGGCTCGCGTGCTAGAAGAACAGATCAATCAAATTACCGGCGTTGTCACCAATGGTCTGTTTGCGCGAAAACCCGCAGATGTACTATTTCTGGCGACTCAGCAGGGCATTGTTACCCATCGCGCGCCAGCGTAGCAGACACTAAAAAGAGCAACGTGATGAAGCGATACGATGTTTATGGCTTGGGCAGTGCCTTGGTCGATACTGAACTGGACGTTACTGACCAAGACCTACACAACCTGGACATTAAAAAGGGTTTAATGACGCTGGTTGACGAGGCGCGGCAGGACTTCTTGCAGGCGAGTCTGAAAGATCATCTAGTCATGTCCAAGCGCGCCTGCGGCGGGTCTGCTGCTAACACTCTGATCGCGCTCAGTCAGTTTGGCGGAAAAAGCTATTTCTCCTGTAAAGTCGCCAACGACGATTACGGGCGTTTTTATATGCAGGATTTGGCCGACAATGGTGTCGATCACAATCCGCAATCTCTGGTCGAATCCGGCACAACCGGTAAATGCTTGGTTATGATTACCGATGATGCCGAGCGCACCATGAACACGTTTCTTGGCATCAGCACTCAACTATCTGCAAACGACATCGACCGCGAAGCAATCGCCAACTCTGAATACCTGTATTTGGAAGGCTATCTTGTCACCGGTGATAGCACCCGCGAAGCTGCCTTGAGCGCGTGTGCCAGCGCGCGAGAAGCTCAGACAAAAGTGGCACTCAGCCTATCGGATCCGGGCATAGTGGCGCACTTTCGCGAGGGACTTAAGCAAATGGTCGGCGCTGGAATTGATCTGTTATTTTGCAATGAAGCGGAAGCGCTGGCGTGGTGTGAAACCGATGATATTGATCAAGCGCTGGAGCAACTCAAGAGCACAGCAAAGCAGTTTGTTGTCACAGGAGGGAGTCGAGGCGCCACTATTTTCAATGGCTGCGACTTTCTGCATGCGCCCGCACAGCCTGTCAAAGCAGTCGATACCAATGGGGCCGGCGATATGTTTGCGGGCGCTTATCTCTATGCACTGACTCAGGGTTGCGAGTGTCTCGAAGCCGCGACATTTGCCAATTTGGCTGCGGGCCACGTGGTGAGTGACTATGGTCCACGTCTGCGCAGTGATGGCTACGCGACATTAAAAGCGTCGTTAAAAGTGCGCGACTAATGCGCGACTAGCGCGCAACTAAAAGGTGATTTTGCTGAGCGGCTGTGGATGCTGATACAAAAAGCCCTGAAGGTAATCGACACCAATTTTTTTCAATAGCTGCGCCTGCTTTTCAGTTTCAACACCCTCGGCTACAGTTGTGATGCCCATAATGTGGCCGAGGTGGTTAATGGTGCTCACTACCGAGTAATCGACTTCGCTATTTTCCATTGTGTGAATAAAACTCGAATCAATTTTCAGGCAGTCGATGGGCAGTTCCTTGAGGTAGGCAAAGGAAGACAGCCCGCTGCCAAAGTCGTCGAGCGCAATCGAAACCCCCACAGAACGCAAGGTGGCGATAAGTCGCTTTGCCTCCTGCAGATGTTTCACCGCCGCTGTCTCGGTTATTTCAAACTGTATATGTTTGGGGGCAATTCCAGAGTCGCTGAATCCGGCGAGGATATAATCAATGGCGTTCTCATCGCCCACCGTACTGCCGGACAAGTTAACTGACAGCTTTGGCAGTCGGATACCTTTGGCTTTAAGCATTTGCAGAAACTTCAATGAATGGCTGAACACCCATTTGTCGAGGTCATCAATTAACGAAAAATGTTCGGCGACAGGAATAAAATCTGACGGTGGCAAAATGGTGCCGTCGCTGTCACGCATTCTGACCAACACCTCATAATACTTGTCGGGCCCTGGAGAGCGCTTTACCGGCATAATGGCCTGAGCAAAAAGGGTGAAGCGATTTTCATCAAGCGCTGAGACAATTTTGGGCATAGCCGTGGCAAGGGTGCGCCGCTTGGCCACTTCTTCGTTGAAAGATTGAAAGTGGATTTTATTGCGACCTTTATCACGGGCTGTCGCGCAGGAAGATCCCGCAGAAATCATCAGGTCAATGTCGGACAGTGCATTCGCATCAATCAGTATGCCGCCAATACTGGCGCCAATTTTCAACACCTCACCTTCCCATGGAATTTTGAGCTCTTTTAATTCAAACAGAATTTTTTCTGCGAGCGCCATGGCTTTGTCGTAATTAACCCGATGAATCAATAGCGCAAATTCGTCGTTGCCAATGCGGGCGACAATGTCGCTGGGGCCCGCCACACGAACTAATAGGTGTCCAAACTGCTTGAGTAGCTCATCGCCCGCGGTGTGACCACTGGTGTCATTGATAACAGAAAAATTGTACAGGTCGATATATAGCAGCGCGTGAATAGCGCCTTCCAACTTAGCGATTTCAATCGCCTTTTGAATCCGCGAGGAGAGAGACGCACGGTTGGGCAGACCAGTTAGCGGATCATGCATGGCTTGCCATTTGAGTCTTGTTGATACTCTGCGAGCTTCGCTGACAGGTCTAAATATCACTAAACACTGGTTAATTTTTCCCATCACATCGCGCAGCGGGAATGCGGATACAGAGATGCTTAACGGCGGCTCGCCGCGAAGTTTCAGTAACAGGGATTGGTTCGATTCAACGTTGAGTGCTTTGTTGAGGGCATCATGGACTGGCGTCACCGCAACGCCTGTCTCTTCGCTCGCCAGCGGCATTGCCTTGTGAATTTGGATGGGCTTGGAGTCGTCCATTTCGACGCCCAATAGCTGCTCGGCGATAGAGTTCATCTCGGTGACAAAGCCTTCCGCATCGACCATTAAGATGCCATCTGCAATGTGCTGCGAGGTGAGATCAAAAAGCTGCGCGCGGTTAATTAAGTCATCGGCGTGCTGGCTGGCGTGGGTGCAATCGCGGCAGACAATGACAAACTCGTCGTCCTTGGCCGCTGAGCGAAATAAATTTACGTGCAGGTAGCGGGCGTTGCCCTCAGCCGTCGCTGCCAAAACATAGCCTTGAATATGCTGACTGATGAGACGCTCAAAACTGGCAATTAAATCCAAACTGTCCATTTCATCCAGCCCCGGAAAAAGCAGGCGCACAGAGCAACCCTCAAGCAGTTCCTTCGAGTAGGCAAAAATGCGCTCGGTCTTGTCACTGGCAAAGGATACGATTCCGCGCTGATCAGTAACAATGTATGCAACGCTGTCATCCACCAGCACCTCTTTGGATGCTGGGGGTGTCGGTGCCGCCGCAGGGCGCAACAATACTGGTCCTTTTTTTAAATCCTCGTCGACGGAGGGCACCGCTGTTTTCTGCAGCGCCAACTTGATTAATGCATAGGTATTTGAAGGGTCTTCGAAGGCTTCCAGTGAAATACTTATCAGCGCTGCGCGCTCTCGGCCAAAAGCGTCAACAAATTGATCGAGCAATTTATTGTCTGCTGGGCGTGTCCAGCGCTTGGTGCAGGCGGTGCCGAAAACATCGTGCAGCTCTCCCGAGAGAGCACTGCCCATCAACGAGGGGAATAGTGCGTAAAACCGCTTTCCTTGAGACTGGCCTGACGACACACGACAAAATTCCGCTGCTTTCCGATCAATCATAACAACACGGAAGTTGCGGTCGATGACCATAACACCACCGGCCAATTTTGCCGCAACAAGGGCGCGACTCAAATCTGAACCTATGCCACTCACGCCTTTTTTAGGAAAAATATCGTTCATTCCTTTGCACCTTGAGGCGAACCTCGGCGTCCATCGTCTGCAGGCCCTGCCCGCTTGTCAATCGCAGTCAAATTCTCGGGGTCGCAAGCAGACCGTCCTGCAACTCTCTGTTGACCCAGTCTTATTATTTATTAAGTGTAGATGCGCAGCAAATAATGGTCTGTTTATTTCGCGCTAGGCTCCGCACTGTGATGATTCATGACCGGCATAGACTCGGTGTTCTTTAACAAACTGCGCACTTCCGCTGAAAATATCAGCACACCGCAATTGTCCGTTGTCAGCCGTATCTCATGGACGTCGCCAGGGCGCAGAACGGCCTCAACACCGAACAACATCAGATGGAGTTTTCCCGGCTGGAAATAGACCGTTTCCCCCGCAGCGACAGGAACTGCGGCAACGGGACGCATGCGCATCATTCCGCCACTGTGCTGATGCTCATGAATTTGCAGCTCGCTGGCAATATCGCTGGAACCACCGGTGATTGTGCACAGGCGATCACTGATATTGGTCAGCTGCAAAAAGGCCGCCGTCACTTTCTGCCCTGGCGGCATGGTTCTGATATAACTGTTTTCGGTGCGAAACGTTTCCGTAGCTGCCGCGCAGCCAGCGATAATCAATAAACTGCAAAGTAGAACGTTTTTCATAGAAGCCCTTTTTGATTCGGTAATATGTGACACTGCCTGTGATACTACATTGAACGTTGCGCAAAAATAATCTTATTTTACATATTCTAATTGCCGCAGCCGGTTTATCAACTGCCCGATGCCAACAGAGCGATAAGCAGGGACGGCTGAGCCGCACTACTCTATAATCAGCCACCACAATCAAACCGTAGCGACACCTAAAACGTACGATATTGATAAATCTTCCGGATCTATTATGAATAACGCATTTCGAATTATTGTTGTGGCATTGGCCTTTATAACGGCAACAGTCGGCGCTGAAGAGCTTTTTTCACCAAAGGCACCGAACACTTTTAACGCCCTTGCCGACAACGCTGCCTTCATACCCGTTGAGCAAGCCTATCAGTTGAGCGTTACCGCCACTGACGATGAAGTTATATTCAACTGGACTATTCGAGATGGCTACTATTTATACCGCGACCGCTTTAACTTTAAAGTTATCGGTCAGGGCGCAGAGCTGCAGCAGCCAGTGTTTGAGTCTGGCAAAGTAAAATGGGACGACTATTTCGAGAAAGAGTTAGAAGTCTACTACGGTCAAACCGTCGTGCGGCTACCTTACGCCTCCCAGAGTGATTTATTAACCCTTCAAATCGAATCTCAAGGGTGCGCTGACGCAGGCCTCTGCTACCCGCCGCTTAAACAGTGGCTTCGCATCGACAGACAGAGTGGCGTGGTCAACGTGGCCAGCCAGCCATTCGCAGACCAACCCGTGCTTGAGGATGAAAGTGTTCTGTCATTGGGGCTCGTGCTACTTTTTGCCTTCGCAGGAGGCATTATTCTTAACCTTATGCCCTGTGTTTTCCCCATTTTGTCGATCAAAGTTTTAAGCTTTACCATGACCCACCAGACTCGCCGCAGTCGGCATATTCACGGGTTAGCCTACACCGCAGGTGTGGTTATAAGCTTTGTTGCCATCGCAATTGTGATGCTGGCATTGCGCGCCGCGGGAGAGAGCATCGGCTGGGGCTTTCAGCTGCAGTCGCCGCTATTTGTTATCGCTCTGGTCTACTTATTCTTTGTGATGGGGCTTGGCCTCTCCGGTTATTTAGAGATTGGCAGCAATTTAATGTCCCTTGGCCAAGACAGTCAGCAGCAAGACGGATTGGGGTCTTCGTTTATGACTGGGGTGCTCGCCACAACTGTCGCAAGCCCATGCACCGCGCCATTTATGGGGCCAGCCCTTGGTTTTGCCATTGCACAACCCTCTTATATAGCATTACTGGTTTTCGCCTTTCTCGGGCTGGGTATGGCACTTCCCTTTATTCTGCTGGCTTGGCTCCCCGGTCTTAGCCAGAAACTGCCGAAACCTGGCGCTTGGATGGACAGTTTTAAGCAGTTTCTGGCATTTCCCCTCTATTTGACGGCTGTCTGGCTGTTGTGGGTTGCCGGCCGACAGACCTCTACGGATGTCGCCGCCACGGCTGTTGCGGGACTTGTTCTTCTGGTGATGGGTCTCTGGCTGTGGAAACAAAGCACCAAGCCACTGGTGAAACTTACCGCGATTGCCGTGTTGGCGAGCGCGCTCGCGGCGCCTTACATGGCACTTGAGCAAGGACGTGAGAAGGCCGATTTTGAGGTGTATTCGCCTCAGCGCCTTGCCGAGCTGCGCGCTTCAGGGCAGCCGGTATTTATCAATTTAACCGCGGATTGGTGTATCACTTGCTTGGTGAATGAGCGAGTCGCCTTGGGCTCCGACAAGGTAAAGGCATTAATTAGCGACAGTGGTGTTGTCTACCTCAAGGGCGACTGGACAAATAGCGATGCGCAGATTACCGAGTTACTCACCAGCTTTCGGCGCAGCGGTGTACCTTTGTATCTTCTCTATCCAAAAGGGCCGGGAGAACCTGTGATCCTTCCGCAGATACTCACCGAAACGACGATGATTGAGGCAATAAATTTCGCAATTAAGTGAGTTCCCGCTTTTTAGAACCCTATTTGCCGATTTTAGACCCAATTTACGCGACTTTCCGCTAATCTGCGCTCTTTGACCCCGAAAAGTGGGTTAAAAAGCGCAAACGTCGCCATACAAGCTCGGACTAATTATCGAAAACAACTTAATCTAACGATAAGTCGTCGTCATTTTCCGCTAACGTCGCCGAAAATCTTATTTTGACATCAATCAATGGACAGTTGTTTTATTTTCGGGCAGACTTCGCCCAGGCTTAAAAAACCCCTCGTACAGCGCGATCGAGAAGCACTATGGCATCAATACTGGTACTCCATGGCCCCAACCTCAACCTGCTCGGTGTCCGCGAGCCTGAGATTTATGGCGGCACGTCTCTTGCGCAAATCAACCAAGCATTGCAAGAGCAAGCTGAGCGCGCAGGCCACAACCTTTCGAGCCTCCAGAGCAATGCAGAGTTTGAGCTAATTCAACGTATTCATGCCGCGCAGCAAGAGTCTGTCGACTTTATTATTATCAACCCCGCTGCCTTCACGCACACCAGCGTAGCGCTGCGCGATGCGCTGCTGGGGGTGAAAATTCCATTTATCGAAGTGCACCTGTCAAATGTTCACAGCCGTGAAGCATTTCGGCAGCACTCATATTTTTCAGACATTGCTGAAGGCGTGATATGCGGCTTTGGCGCAAAAAGCTATCACTTAGCACTGCAAGCCGCTATAGATAAGTTCGACCTTTAATCAAAGATAATCCAAGACCGAGAGATATTATGGACATTCGCAAAGTTAAAAAACTCATCGAGCTACTCGAAGAATCAAATATCAATGAACTGGAAATCACCGAGGGTGAGGAGTCCATCCGCATCAGCCGTGGCGCCCAAGGGACAACCTACGCCGTGCAAGCACCTATGGCTCACGCGCCGATGCAAATGCCTGCTCCCGCAATAGCCGCTGCCGCACCAGAGGTCGCCGCAGCGCCCGCAGAAATCGCCGGCCACCAGGTTCGATCACCGATGGTAGGCACTTTCTACAGCTCGCCATCACCCGGCTCAAGCGCGTTTGTTGAAGTCGGCAAAGCGGTCAAGGCTGGCGATGTTTTATGCATCATCGAAGCGATGAAAATGATGAATCAAATTGAGGCGGACAAATCCGGCACTATCGGCGCCATTCACACGGAAGACGGCGAGCCTGTTGAGTATGATCAACCACTGTTCACTATTATTTAATTGTTGTCAGGGATAAAACCATGCTGGAAAAAGTGCTGATTGCAAACCGCGGTGAAATTGCCCTGCGGATTTTGCGCGCCTGCAAAGAGTTAGATATCAAAACAGTCGCTGTTCACTCAAAAGTGGATATTGACCTCAAACACGTGAAACTCGCCGACGAGTCACTCTGTATTGGGCCAAACCCCTCAAATCTGAGTTACCTCAATATTCCCGCAATTATCAGCGCCATGGAAATAACCAACGCCGATGCCGTGCATCCAGGCTACGGGTTCTTGGCGGAAAACGCGGATTTTGCTGAACAAGTCGAAAATAGTGGCTTTGTGTTTATTGGCCCGACCGCCGACGTTATTCGCATTATGGGTGACAAAGTGGCAGCCATCAGAGCCATGAAAGAAGCGGGCGTGCCAACGGTGCCTGGCTCCGACGGCCCTCTTGGCGACGACCACGAGCTACTTCACGCCACAGCCCAGCGCATCGGCTACCCCGTTATTATCAAGGCGGCGGCAGGTGGCGGCGGGCGCGGCATGCGCGTTGTTGAAAGCGAAGACAAACTGATCAACGCTATCGCGATTACCAAAACGGAAGCCCAAGCCGCGTTCGGCGACGGCACTGTGTACATGGAAAAGTTCTTAAAAAATCCACGCCACGTCGAAGTGCAAGTTCTTTCAGACGGCCAAGGTCACGCTATTCACCTCGGCGATCGCGACTGTTCCTTGCAGCGCCGCCATCAGAAAGTACTTGAAGAAGCACCAGCCCCAGGGATTCCTGAAGCCGCGCGCCAAGCCGTTTTCGAGAGCTGCACCAACGCCTGTATTAAAATCGGCTACCGCGGGGCAGGTACCTTTGAGTTTCTCTACGAAGATGGCCACTACTACTTTATTGAAATGAACACCCGCGTTCAGGTCGAGCACCCCGTCTCCGAGATGATTACCGGCGTCGACATTGTTAAAGAGCAGCTCCTGATTGCCAGCGGCCTGCCCTTAAGCTTCAAGCAAGACGATATCATTTTCCGCGGGCACGCCTTCGAGTGCCGCATAAATGCTGAAGACCCCGTAACATTCTTGCCGCAGCCGGGAACCATCAAAAGTTATCATGCGCCCGGCGGCAACGGCGTGCGAGTAGACTCTCATATTTACAATGGCTACCGCGTACCACCCAACTACGACTCGCTTATCGGCAAAATTATTACCTATGGTCACAACCGCGATGCAGCTCTGTCGCGTATGCGCAATGCGCTCGACGAAATGATGATCGATGGTATTAAAACCAATATTGAGCTTCACCAAAACTTGGTAAAAGATGCGGCTTTCAAAAAGGGTGGCGTCAATATTCACTATCTTGAGAAGAAACTCGGGCTGTAAGGCACTCCTCGCCGCAGCCGTCCTCTCAGCACTGAGCGCATACCTTTATGCAATGGTTACAACTCATGGTCAGCGCCACTCGCGAAAGCAGTGGCGCCATCGAAGATGCGCTACTCGACTGTGGCGCCGTATCAGTGAGTCTTGAAGACGCCGCAGATCAACCCATCCTCGAGCCCGGCGTTGGCGAGACACCCCTGTGGGACAACTGCCAAATCAAAGCTCTCTTCGACGCCAACACTGACACCACAGAAATAACCGAACAGCTGCAAAATATGATCTCGGGGCTCTCCGCCGTGCAGTGGGAGCAGCTTGAAGATAAAGACTGGTCGCAGGAGTGGAAAAAGTACTTCTCCCCCCTGAAATGCGGCGATCGTCTGTGGATTTGCCCTAGCTGGATAGCGCCACCCGACCCCGATGCCATCAATCTTAGTCTCGACCCCGGTCTTGCGTTCGGCACAGGCAGCCACCCCACAACACACCTCTGCTTGCGCTGGCTCGACAAGCAAGATCTCGCCGGACAAACAGTGATCGACTACGGCTGCGGCTCCGGTATTCTTGGAATTGCTGCACTCTTACTGGGCGCAGAGCGCGTTATTGCGGTGGACAACGACCCGCAAGCCCTGCTGGCCACCCGCGACAACGCCCAGCGCAACAATATTGCCGCCGAGCGCCTAGAAACCTACTTGCCTGACCAAGTGCCCGCCAACAGTGTGGGCCAAACCATGCTCGCCAATATCCTTGCGGCACCGCTGATCACCCTCGCACCAACACTGACGGCCATGACCGCTGCCAACGGCAACCTCTGTCTGTCAGGCCTCTTGGAGCACCAGATCGACGCCGTTTGCGCGCCCTATAGAGACGACTTCTCCTTTGCAGACGCGGCGATTGAATCGGAATGGGCCCAGCTATCAGCGCGCAAAAACGCCTAATCATCCAGAACAGGCCGGCGAAAGATCGCAGTTAAGCGCCCCTTATGCTGCTAAACTCAGACAAAGCCTTAAGTGAACGATCATGCCTGCCAACACCACCCGCTGCCCACATTGCACCACCACTTTTCGAGTTACCGCAGAGCAGCTCGAGAGCGCGGGCGGCATTGTCCGCTGCGGCAAGTGTATTGGAGTGTTTAATGCGCTCGACTTTCAACTAGGCCACCAACTAGACCATCAATTCGAGCCAGCTCGGCAGTCACTTGTCGATACTCTCTCGACCGAAGTTGCCGCCTCTGTTGACCCAGAAATAATTGAGCAGGTAATGCAGCAGGAAACGCCACCGCGGCTGACTGAGCTTATTCACAACGAATTTTCTGAACAGCCGAGCAAAAAAATTAGCAATGCTAATCGCCGAAGCCTCGCGTGGAGGGCAACAGCACTCTTACTTGGCGCACTTCTCCTCGGCGCACAATACAGCTACTTTTTCAGCGCTCAGATCAGTACTCAAAAACCCTTCCGCGACGCGATAACCCTCTACTGCCAGTACCTTGGCTGTAAAGTCGCACCCTTTAGCGATATTCGCCAACTGCAGATCAATGAACTGGTTATTCGTGCTGATTCCGAGTACCCAGGCGCAATCCTTGTCGATGTGCTGATCAAAAACACGGCGCAACAGCGCCAACCCTACCCCAACATCAACTTACGCTTTGATAACTGGCAAAACCAAACGATTGGTGAGCGCCTTTTTCGGCCGCAGGAATACCTCAGCACCTATTCAACTAAGGCTGCGCCAGCCCTGACCCCTGGGCACCTCACCCGCATCCGCTTTCGCCTCGTCGACCCCGGTCCGGAAGCGGTCAACTATCGCGCTGAGCTACAGGAATAATCTTCAGCTTTTTTCAGTTGATCACTTTTTAATCAGCACCTCACAGGGTATCATTAGCGCCCTTTTTCCAATCCGCACTGCACTCAGAGGCTACATTGTTTAGCATTGGACCCTATCAGATTCAGCGAAAGACAGTTTTAGCACCCATGGCGGGTGTTACAGATCTGCCATTTCGTCAGCTCTGTCGAGAGATGGGCGCCGGTCTTGTGGTCTCTGAAATGGTCGCGGCAGACCCGAGCACATGGTCAAGCCAAAAGTCGAAACTGCGGATTCAATTTGCCGACGAGCCCGCCCCGCGGTCCGTGCAAATCGCCGGTTATGACCCACTGATGATGGCCGAAGCAGCCCGCTTTAACGTGCAGCAAGGGGCTGAAATTATTGATATCAATATGGGCTGTCCGGCGAAAAAGGTGCTTAAAAAAGCCGCCGGCTCAGCCTTGCTGCAACATCCCGACCTCGTTCGCGATATTCTCCACGCTGTTGTTGAAAGCGTTGATGTCCCCGTGACTTTAAAAATTCGCACAGGCTGGGACAGACAAAATCGCAACGCACTCACCATTGCAAAAATTGCCGAAGACGCCGGGGTCGCCGCCCTTGCGATTCATGGCCGCACCCGCGCCTGCCGGTTTGTCAAAGAAGTGGAATACGACACCATTGCCGACGTGGTTGCCGCAGTCTCTATCCCGGTGATGGCCAATGGCGATATTACCTCGCCGGAAAAAGCCCTTGCCGTGCTTGAGAAAACCGGTGCCGCCGCTGTGATGATTGGCCGCGCAGCACAGGGTAACCCTTGGATTTTCCAGCAGATTAATCATTACCTAGAATTTGGCGAAGCGGCCGCCAAACCCACCATCGAAGAAGCCGAGCGTGTAATGTGCCGACACCTTGCGGCACTTCACGCGTTTTATGGCGCCTTTTCCGGTGTGAAAATTGCGCGCAAACATATCGGCTGGTATGTCTCTGCTCTCGAAGGCGGCAAGGCCTTCACCCAACAGTTTAATCAAATTGACTGCCACCTCGAGCAGCAATATGTACTGCAACAATTTTTTCGCAACACCGAGCTTGCGACCACTCAACTCACTCAGGTACACGCCGCATGAATCCTGCAGAAAAAGCTGATGCGATAGACGGTGCAACATTGAGCTATCAGCGTCAATCTCTCAAGCAGAGCGTGACCGAAGCGATGCAGCGCTATTTTTCCGACCTTGATGGTCAATCAACACAGAATTTGTACGACATAGTGATGGCAGAAGTTGAACCCCCGCTATTAAAAGCCGTTATGGCCTACACACGACAGAATCAAAGTCGGGCGGCAGAAACCCTTGGCCTTAATCGTGGAACACTGCGAAAAAAGTTAAAACAATACGACCTTTTGTAATTTTTCTTTGAGGATCTCATGAGCGACCTGAAAAAAGTTTCACGCGCATTAATTAGCGTTTCCGACAAAACCGGCATTGTTGACTTCGCCAAAGCATTAACCGAACAAGGTGTGGAAATTCTCTCCACGGGCGGCACATTTCGCCTGCTAACAGAGAACAACATCGCCGCAACGGAAGTCTCAGACTACACCGGCTTTCCTGAAATGATGGACGGACGGGTGAAAACACTGCACCCCAAAGTGCACGGCGGCATCCTCGGTCGCCGCGGAACCGACGACGCTGTGATGCAAGAGCATGGCATCAAACCCATCGATATGGTCGTGGTCAACCTCTACCCGTTCGCCGCCACCGTTGCCGACCCCAACTGCACCCTGCCTACCGCAATTGAAAATATCGATATTGGCGGGCCAACTATGGTTCGATCTGCCGCGAAAAACCACAAAGATGTTGCCATCGTCGTCAATGCTAGCGATTACGGCAGCGTGCTGGGTGAAATGCAGGCCAATCAAGGTCAGCTCGATTACGGCACCCGATATCAGCTTATGGTCAAGGCCTTTGAGCACACGGCGGCCTACGACGGCATGATTGCCAACTACTTTGGCGCGCGCGACACCGACAACCAAGCGCGCGACTTCGCTGACACCTACAATGTGCAGTACTTTAAAGCGCAAGAAATGCGCTATGGCGAAAACCCCCATCAGAAGGCGGCCTTCTACGTTGAAGCCAATCCGACAGAAGCCAGCGTTGCAACGGCTCGCCAGCTACAAGGTAAAGAGCTCTCCTTTAACAATATTGCCGATACCGACGCCGCGCTGGAATGCGTTAAGCAATTTGATCAACCCGCCTGCGTGATCGTCAAACACGCCAACCCCTGCGGTGTTGCGGTGGCCACTGATATTAATCTCGCCTATCAGCTCGCCTTTGCCACCGACCCTGAATCGTCCTTCGGCGGCATTATTGCGTTTAACCGTGAACTCGACGCCGCCACCGCCGAAGCGATTTGTGAAAAACAATTCGTTGAAGTCATTATTGCACCGTCAGTATCAGCAGACGCTGTGGCAGTCGTCGCGGCGAAAAAGAACGTGCGATTGCTGGAGTGCGGCACGTGGGGCAAAACCAGACCTCAAGATTTCGACTACAAGCGCGTCAACGGCGGCTTATTAATTCAGGATCGCGACAACGGTATGGTAGAGGAAAAAGATCTCAAAGTTGTTAGCACCCGCGTCCCCAGCGAAGCGGAAATGAACGACATGATGTTCGCATGGAAAGTCGCAAAAATGGTCAAGTCGAACGCTATTATTTACGCGAAAGACAACCGCACCATCGGTGTCGGCGCTGGCCAGATGAGTCGCATCAACTCAGCGCGGATCGCCGGTATCAAAGCAGAGCACGCAGGCCTGGAGGTGGTTGGCGCGGTAATGGCCTCAGACGCCTTTTTCCCTTTCCGCGACGGAATCGATAACGCCGCGGCAGCGGGTATTAGCTGCGTAATTCAGCCGGGTGGTTCTATGCGCGACGACGAAGTTATCGCCGCTGCCAATGAGCACGGTATGGCGATGGTGTTTACCGGTATGCGTCACTTCCGCCACTAACGCGATTCCATTAGACACAAAAACGCCCTGTTTAAGGCAGCTTAAGCAGGGCGTTGTCGTTTAAAGGGGAATATCTTTGGTCAGCTTAAAGGCCGACAGCGCCCTCTCCCTCGACTCTTTAATATCCACCACCGGCGCGGGATAATCGACGCCTATAGTGACCTTCGCTGAGCGCAAAATGTCCGCCGGCGCCAACCACGGCGCGTGAATGTATTTTGCCGGCAGTTTCGCCAACTCAGGGACAAAGCGGCGAATATAATCACCCTCTTTATCAAACTTTTCGCTTTGCGTTATTGGATTAAAAATCCGGAAGAAGGGCGCGGCATCGGCACCACAACCCGCAATCCACTGCCAACTCGCGCTATTGCTGGCCAAATCTGCATCGAGGAGACAGTCCCAAAACCAGCGCTCGCCGCTGTGCCAGTGAATCAGTAAATTTTTCACCAAAAACGAACCCACCACCATGCGCACGCGATTGTGCATATACCCAGTCTGCCACAGCTCACGCATACCTGCGTCAACCAAAGGGTAACCCGTTTGCCCATGCTGCCAAGCCTTTAATTCATCGTCTGCATGCTGCTGCCAAGGGAACTGATTAAATCGTGGCTGTAAGTTTTCTGTGGGCAAAGTGGGGAAGTAATAGAGCAGATAATAGGAGAACTCACGCCACCCCAACTCGCTGAGGAAGGTATCCAAATTCGCTTCATTGTCGATCAGTGCAGCGGCATCCGACGCTGCGTGCCACGCGGTATTGACCGAAACTTGACCGAAATGAAAGTAAGGCGACAAACGAGAGACGTTCTCTTTATTGGGAAAATTACGCCCCTCTCGGTAATTCTGGATACCGTTAAAAATAAACGCTTCCAGCCTATCTTGACCACCGGCCTCGCTAATATCCCAATGTTCCTGCAACTTTGCATCCCAACCGATGGTTGGCAGCAGAGCCAGACTGTCTAGGCTGACATCACTCTCGGTCTTGAGCAGCTGCATGTCGCTTGGCGCGGGCAGCGGCCGGCGGGGGGCGGGTTGCTGCAAACAGCCACGACGGTAGTAAGGGGTAAACACTTTGTACGGTGTGCCATCTTTCTTGACCACCTGCCATGGTTCCCACAGCAGCGATCCATTAAAACTTTGCACAGCGAGGCCAGACGCTTTAAGACTGGCTTTAATAGCAGCATCTCGCGCAATACTCTGCGGCTCGTAGCAGCGGTTCCAAAACACCCCCTGCGCGGAGGTCTCAAGCGCAACCGCGCTGAGCACTTGCTGCGGATCACCGGCATAAATATTCAACTTGCCGTCTAAGGACACATTGAGCGACGTCAACGCATGGTGCAACCACCAGCGGCTGGCGCCACCCATTGCCCAATCCTGTCCAAGGCTGGGTTCGACAATATACACAGGAACAACCTCACCCGCCGCGCAGGCAGCTTGTAAGCCCGGATTATCGGCGAGTCTTAGATCTTGTCGAAACCAGAAAATAGTTGGCTGTGAAATAATAAATCCCCCTTAGTTGTTTTTTTGTACGTTGGCCGCAGCCACAGCGGATTGATCGCGCCTACAGCAACTCGGCTGCGCTCGGTGAGTCGTCTTTAAATCACGGCGAGCGCATTAATCCACAAGCGCATTAGAGCATATTTCTGGTTTTACTCTGCTACAATCTCCGCCATTAATTTTGACAGTGGATTTACTCATGATGAATGTATTGGTTGTTGGCTCTGGTGGCCGCGAGCACGCGCTAGCGTGGAAAGTAGCGCAAAGTGCGCAGGTAAAAACAGTATTTGTAGCACCAGGCAACGCCGGTACGGCCACTGAAGCTGCGGTGCAGAATGCCGCCATTGCCATCGATGATTTTGACGGCCTCGCTACCTTTGCAGAAAACAATAATGTTGGGCTAACCATTATTGGTCCCGAGCAACCCTTAGTCGACGGAATTGTCGACTTCTTCCAGCAGCGCGGCCTGCCCGTTTTCGGCCCGTCAAAAGGCGCGGCGCAACTTGAAGGCTCGAAGGCATTTACCAAAGATTTCCTGTTGCGCCACAAAATTCCCACAGGAGACTACCAAAACTTTACCGACATCGATAAAGCACTCAGCTATCTCCACCAAGTAGGTGCCCCAATTGTTATCAAAGCGGACGGATTAGCTGCAGGCAAAGGCGTCATCGTCGCCCTAACACTGGCGGAGGCCGAGGCCGCCGTGCGTGACATGTTGGCGGGCAATGCTTTTGGCGAAGCAGGTCATCGGGTTGTGATTGAAGAATATCTCGACGGCGAGGAAGCGAGCTTTATTGTTATGGTGGATGGCAAAAATGTGCTGCCGATGGCCACTAGCCAAGACCACAAACGCGTGGGCGACGGTGATACTGGCGTCAACACCGGTGGTATGGGCGCCTATTCGCCAGCGCCCGTGGTCGATGCAACCATTTACCAGCGGGTGATGGATGAGGTGATTTACCCAACCGTCCAAGGCATGGCAGAGGAAGGCAACCACTACACCGGCTTTCTCTACGCCGGGCTCATGATTATGGCCGATGGCACCCCCAAGGTGATTGAGTACAACTGTCGCTTTGGCGACCCCGAGACGCAACCGATTATGATGCGTTTAAAATCGGATCTCGTCGCTCACTGCTTGGCTGCCCTCGGTGGCACGCTGAACAACGAAGTGGCCGAATGGGATGTTCGCCCCTCCGTGGGTGTTGTTATCGCTGCCGGAGGCTATCCCGCGGTCTACGCCAAAGGCGAGGTGATTCACGGGCTGGGGGACGCAAAAATTGACGGCGCCAAAATATTTCATGCGGGCACTGCACTACTCAACGGACAAGTTGTCACCAGTGGCGGACGGGTTCTCTGCGCTACCGCTCTCGGTGGTTCAGTGGCCGAAGCTCAACAAACGGCCTATCAGCTGGCAAAAACGGTTAACTTTAAAGACGCCTATCTGCGAACGGACATCGGCTGGCGCGCCATCGCCCGCGAAAAACAATAATAGAAAAATAACAGGTGCAACATGTCTGTCTGGCAGCAGTTCACAAGCATTGAACCGCCGTTTCAACCGTTCGCCGAGCAGCATGCTGCGGCGTTAATCGTCTTTGCTGTAGCTCTCGCAGCAGCGCTGTGGTGCGCTCGCACGCAGAGCTACCAGCAGAATTTAACGCTGACGCGAACAGTAGCTCTTTTTCTGTTTTTGACTGTGCTGGTGTGGAGCGCCATTAAGTTACATTTTCAACGTTTCGATCTTTTGGTCGATCTGCCGCTCTCCCTCTGCAATCTGTTTGCCGCCATTGCGCCGCTGCTTTTTTGGCAGCCAAGCCAGCGCCGCCATGAAGTCCTCTACTATTTGGTGATGGCAGGAACACTACAGGCAATGGTGACGCCCGATCTGTACGTAGGATTTCCGAGCAACGAATTCTTCAAGTATTGGATTGTGCATGGCGGGTTGGTAATTTTGGTTATTCACCAAATTGCGGCCTTTCGCGTCTATCCGCGCTGGCAAGGTATTGTCGTGACCTTTGTTTGGCTCAATATCTATGCGGCAGTGCTCTATCCTATCAACCGTTTGATCGACGCAAATTATTTTTATTTGGTGGCCAAACCCGGCAGCGCTTCTGTGCTGGATTTGTTTGGCCCGTGGCCTACCTACATTCTGGTCGCAGAACTGGTGGCCATGCTCTTTTTTGCGGTTTTTTATCTCCCTATTTGGTGGATTAAAAAATCTTCACTGCAAACCGCCCCGTAAAAGTAATATAGTTAGCCTAGTAACCCGAGACTTAGAGGCCTTATGTCAAAGCCAAAGCTTTCCGCCCTTGACCATTTCTTAGTTCAAGCCGACCAAGCCCTTCGCACGCTAGCGCGTGGCACGCCTTCAGCATCGCGGATATCGCCGGCAGCAGAAACGGCGGAAGGCGATTTGTCTGAGCAAGAAAAACGCCATGCGGCGGGACTTATGCGGGTAAATCACGCTGGCGAAGTCTGCGCCCAAGCGCTCTACCAAGGCCAGGCCTTAACCGCCAAACTGCCAGAAGTGGGCCAGCAAATGGCTGAAGCTGCCGCAGAAGAAGTTGATCATTTAGTGTGGTGTGAAGAGCGTATTCAACAGCTAGATGGCCGAACCAGTCTTTTAAACCCCCTGTGGTACGCCGCCTCTTTCGGTATTGGCGCGGCGGCTGGGCTGGTTAGCGATAAATTAAGCCTTGGATTTGTCGCTGCGACTGAAGATCAGGTGTGCAACCACCTTCAACAGCATCTTGAGGAGCTACCCACCGCTGACCACAAAAGCAGAGCGGTTATTGAGCAGATGTTGGTCGACGAAAAGCGGCACGCTGAAACCGCCCTCGACGCCGGTGGCTATCCCTTCCCAACGCCCGTTAAAAAGATGATGACCCTTGTCTCCAAAGCTATGACAGCGACGAGCTATCGCCTCTAATTTTCAGGCCTAACCCCTGTTCCGCGCCGGTGGTTCACACTTCGTCCATGGCGCGGGCTAAATCAACAATTTTTTCAGACAACCATCGATGAATGGGTGATCCCATCGTGCGCTTATGCTGAAGCAAGACTAGCGGTATGGTGCCCTCGTGTGGCAAATCGTCGGGATAGGATTTGCTCACAATAGAGTACAACTCATGCTCCATCCCCGAGCCAAACTTCGCAGCAACCATTAACGAATCCGTGCGGCAGACAGTTTCAATAGCTGTCATTAGCTGATTGGTCACCATGGCTTTTTTACGCATGCGGCCGAGCTCGCGCAATGCCCTATCAAAGCGAGCGTCTGTTCGCGCGCTAACGCGCTTTGAAATCAGCAAATAGTACTGAACAAAGGGGTAAGCGAGAATCTCGTCGAGGGTAACGGCAGTTTTTTCTGCCAACGGATGGCCCGTTCGCATCCAAATAGAAGGGCTAAATATCGCGAGATCGCGAGTGCCAATATCGCTACTGATTTCTTTCTGGATATCGATGGCAAAATCTAAAACGCCGTCGGCCAGTTCACCTTCCACAGAATCTGTCTCGCTGGAAATAGACAAAATAACACCGGGAGCATACTGGTTTAACACCGCAGTCAATTGCGACGCCAAAGAGATAGCAATAAACTCGGGAATCGCAATGGTAATTTCGCCAACATAGGCAGCCGGATCAAACTCACCCTCTGTCACCATATCTAAAATATCTTCTAACATGCCCGGCAGACGCAGCTCTAAGTCTCGTGCTTTTGGGGTAGGTATCAGCTCATTGCCCGTGCGCGTAAACAGGGGGTCGTCCAACTGTTGACGCAAGCGCTGCAGCACCCGACTCATCGCTGGCTGAGTGATAAATAGCCGTTGGGCCGCGCGCGTAACACTCTTTTCCTCAAGCAAAGCCTGCAGCGCAACCAACAGATTGAGGTCCAAACGCGAGAGTCGCTGAAGATTCATAGATCACTCCAAGGTCATTACAAATACGCATACAAATGATGCAAACAATGCATTTGGATTATGACATAGCAATCAGTATATTGGCACCCGTAGCGCAAAGGGCGTTACAAATAAATCGGAGATAGACATGACATTGGTATACATACTAATCGGCTTCACTGGATTAGCAGGCGCAGCAATAGCGAAAGACGATTTCGCAAATCTAAAATCGCCAAAACTAAAGACTTCAGAAAAGACGTTGGCGCAGTAGGCCAGCGGCTGAGACCAAACCCCTCTTAATCCTTGCTATAGGATTTTTTCAAGGGGCCCATCACAGGGCCCCTTTTTTTTAACCCACAAATAAGCAGGTCATTACAGAAACGCATGACGTAAATGCAAAAAATGCATTTGATGTATGACTGGTCCATGCTTAACATGCTACTCATTGAAGTGGTGTCGGTTTGAAGAAGTACTCAGTCAACACTGCTTAGCAGATTTACCCCTACCCCTTCCTTTGTGATTCATCCAAGGATTTTTTAAGGAGCCTTCTTCAGGCTCCTTTTTTTTGCCTGCGATTTAGCAATGGGCAGACTAGCCCTCCAACACCTCATAGCTGTGAGAAATCTCGACGCCAGCGGCACCCAGCATGATAGAGGCTGAACAGTATTTCTCTGCTGACAGTTCGACCGCACGCTTCACTTGAGTCTCTTTGATATCTCTACCCGTAATCACAAAATGTAAATGGATTTTGGTGAATACAGCAGGTACCGCATCAGCGCGCTCAGCCTCAATGTCTGCACGACAGTGAACCACCTGTTGACGGCTTTTATTGAGCATGGCCATCACATCAAAAGACGAGCACCCGCCAACACCAATCAAGAGCATCTCCATGGGTCTGATTCCCATATTGCGGCCGCCCTGATTTTCGGCGCCGTCCATCACCACTGTGTGCCCGCTGCCGGACTCACCAACAAACATCACACCATCGACCCATTTCACTGTTGCTTTCATAATTCGCCTCATATTTAGTGGTGCAGAGATTACCATAGCAGCGCCTTAAAATTTACTCGCGGACGCGTTTTTTTGACTACTATAAAAGGCAGTGGTCGCAAATGGACTATGCGACGGCATTGGATTAAATTTAAAAATGGAGAAGCGAATTGGCCCCTGCACCTCTGACACCCCATATTGCAAACGTCGAAGAATTCTTATCTCACTGTCACCGTCGGCGCTACCCCTCTAAAAGCACCATTATTTACGCGGGTGATCAAGGGGACACCCTTTACTACATTATTAAAGGCTCTGTCACAGTAATGATTGAAGACGACAGCGACGGCAAAGAAATTATTCTTGCTTACCTCAATCCTGGCGATTTTTTTGGCGAGATGGGACTGTTTGACCAAGAACACCGCAGCGCGTGGATTCGCACTAAGACAGAGTGCGAAGTTGGCGAAATAAGCTACGCAAAATTTATTGACCTCAGCCACAAGCATCCCGCCTTTCTTTTTGCCATCAGCAAACAGATCGCTTAGCGACTTCGAGATACAACGCGAAAGGTGAGTGATCTCGCGTTTCTTGATGTTACCGGCCGTGTAGCACGCACGCTGCTGGATTTGTGCAAAGAGCCGGACGCCATGACGCACCCAGATGGAATGCAAATTAAAATTACCCGTCAAGAAATTGGCCGCATTGTCGGCTGCTCTCGGGAAATGGTTGGCCGTGTATTGAAAGAACTTGAAGGGCAGGGATTAGTTTCTGTTGCCGGCAAAACGATGGTGGTGTTTGGTACTCGCTAGAGGGTGTGAAGGGTGGGAGATCAAACCACCCACTAGCGAAACATGTCGGCGAGACGCGCACCGGGGTCATCGCAGCGCATAAACGCTTCACCCACTAAAAAGCTATTTACAGCGCGCGCGCGCATCTCTGCAACATCTTGTGCGCTGTGAATTCCGCTCTCTGTAATAACAATCTTATCGGCAGGAATCTTTTCCAATAACTTATAGGTATTCTCCAGCGACACCTCGAAACTGTGAAGGTTGCGGTTATTGATCCCCACCATTGGATTGTCGAGTTTAAGCGCAATATCGAGTTCTGCCGCATCGTGTACTTCAATCAGCACATCCATTCCAAGCGACTGTGCAAGATCGTGTAAATGGGTAAGCTGCAGCTCGGTCAGCGCCGAAACAATTAGCAGTATGCAGTCTGCGCTCATCGCGCGCGCTTCATAAACTTGATAATCGTCGATAATAAAATCTTTGCGAATTACTGGCAGGTTGGTCGCGTCCCGCGCCTCTTTTAGATAGTGTTCTGCGCCTTGAAAAAAATCGACATCGGTTAAGACCGACAGGCAACATGCGCCCCCTTGCTGATAACTTTTGGCAATAGCGGCAGGGTCAAAGTTTTCACGGATAACCCCTTTACTTGGCGATGCTTTTTTTATTTCAGCAATCACTGCAGATTCCCCTGACACAATTTTCGCCGCAATTGCCGCAGCAAATCCCCGCGGCGTGTCAGCGAGTGCTGCGCGCGCCATCAAGTCAGTCAGAGACTCGAGGGCACTGCGTTCGATAATCTCTTCGCGTTTACGGGCGAGAATTTTTTTCAGTATGGTGGGCGTCTCTGGAATCATCATCTTGTCATCTTCTACTTAAGCGTCGCGCTGTACTTGGGTAAAGGTCGCCAAATCACTGATTTTGGCCTTTGCTAACCCAGAGACTATGGCGTCTTGCGCCATGGCAACACCTTGTTTGATATCATGGGCACAGCCAGCCACATACAATGCCGCGCCAGCATTTAGCGCAATTAGATCAGCGGCCTTGGCGCTGTGTGCGCCCTGCTGCTTGCCGAGGGCGTCGACAATCAACGCCAATGACTCTGCGGCATTGGTCACTGCTAGCCCGTCTAAACTCTGTCGCTCGATGGCAAAATCTTCCGGACAGACGGTAAATTCGCTCAGCTGTCCGAGCTTGTATTCCGCGACATGGGTTTCTGCCGCGACGCTTATCTCGTCTAGACCATCAGCTGAATGGACCACCATGACATGGTCGGCACCCAGACGACCCAACACCTCGGCCATCGGCCGGCAGAGCTCTTTTTGATAAACTCCCACTAACTGACGTTTGACCCCCGCGGGATTTGTCATTGGCCCCAAAATATTAAAAATAGTTCGCAACCCCAGCGCGCGGCGGGGACCAATAGCATGTTTCATGGCACTGTGATGGGCCGGTGCAAACATAAAGCCGACGCCCAATTCACGTACACAGAGTGCTACCTGTTGCGGAGAAAGATCAAGATTGACCCCTGCAGCCTCCAGCACATCCGCGGCACCACTTTTGCTGCTCACAGAGCGGTTGCCGTGCTTTGCAACATTGCCACCCGCAGCTGCAACCACGAAACTGGCCGCCGTGGAGACGTTAAACAGATTTGACTCATCGCCACCGGTGCCAACAATATCCACGAGATGATCTGCCACTATGTCGACACCCGTGACCAGCTCACGCATTACTGCGACGGCGGCGGCAATTTCGTCGATGCTCTCACCCTTAATTCTCAGAGCAACTAAAAACGCGCCAATTTGTGCGTCTTCTGCCTTGCCGGTCATAATCTGACGCATGCTGTCACGCATCTGTTCAGCCGTTAAATGATGGCCGTTAACAACAATTTCTAAGGCTTGCTTGATATCCACACTTAGCTCCGCAGAAAATTATTGAGGAGTTCGTGGCCATGCTCCGTCAGTATCGATTCAGGGTGAAACTGCACACCCTCGATCGCTAACTCGCGATGCCTAACACCCATAATTTCGTCTATTGCTCCGTCGGCCGTCTCGGTCCAGGCGGTAATCTCAAGGCAGTCGGGCAGGGTTTTTTGGTCGATCACCAGCGAGTGATAGCGGGTAGCGCGATAGGGATTAGTCAATCCAGCGAACACACCTTGATTGCTGTGATGAATCATTGAGGTTTTGCCGTGCATCACTTCTTTAGCGCGAACAATGTTTCCGCCAAAGGCCTGGCCAATACTTTGATGGCCGAGACAGATGCCCAAAATCGGAATCTTGCCGCCAAAGGTCTTGATCGTATCAACCGACACACCCGCTTCGTTGGGTGTGCAGGGACCTGGCGAAATGACAATTTTCTCTGGCGCCAGCGCCGCAATCTCAGCAAGGGTGATTTCGTCGTTGCGATACACCGCAACATCGGCCTTCAACTCGGCAAGATATTGCACAACGTTGTAGGTGAAGGAGTCGTAATTATCGATCATCAGTATCATTTTGACGCTCCACACACCATCGCCGCTGCGCGCATAACAGCGCGAGCTTTGTTCATTGTTTCTTCCCACTCGAGCTCGGGAACGGAATCTGCAACCACGCCGCCGCCTGACTGCACGTGCAACATGCCGTCTTTAATCACTGCGGTGCGAATGGCGATCGCCGTGTCCATGTTGCCGTCCCAGCCAATATATCCAACAGCGCCGCCATAGATGTTTCGCTTAACGGGCTCTAGTTCGTCGATAATTTCCATGGCGCGAATTTTTGGTGCACCACTCAATGTGCCCGCTGGCAAGGTGGCCTTGAGGACTTCCAGCGCGCCCATATCGTCTTTCACTTGCCCGACCACATTGGAGGTAATGTGCATGACGTGAGAGTAGCGCTCAACAACCATTTTTTCAGTCACTTCGACAGTGCCTGTTTGGCTGATACGTCCGACATCGTTGCGGCCTAAGTCAATCAGCATTAAATGCTCAGCGATCTCTTTGGGATCAGCCAACATTTCTTTTTCGAGCAGTAAGTCTGCCTCAGCGTTTTCGCCGCGACGTCGGGTACCGGCGATAGGTCTCACCGTCACTTGACCGTCTTCGAGACGGGCTAAAACTTCTGGCGACGACCCGACAATATGAAAATCGCCAAGATCGAGGAAATACATGTAAGGCGATGGATTTAAGCGCCGCAGAGCGCGGTAAAGATTGACCGGCTCGGCCTTAAACTTCGCAGAAAATCGCTGGGAGGGCACAACCTGCATAACATCTCCTGCGAGGGTGTACTCTTTGACTTTCTCGACCGCGCGCAAGTAATTTTCTTTGCCGAAACTGGAGACGAAGTCACCTTCGCTGATGCCACCCCCCTGCGTATTCATGGGCGGCAATTGCGGCGTGGGCTCAGCGAGCTTTTTCTCCAGCTCATCGAGCCTGGCTTCCGCTTTCTGCAATGACGAAGGATCTTTGGCGTCCACATGCACAACCAGCATGATGGTTCCCGACAAGTTATCAAAGACGACAACTTCGTCCGAGGCCATCAGCAGGATATCGGGGGTGCCTAGGCGATCGGGAGGTGTGGTTTTGGCAAGTCGCGGTTCTACGTAACGCACCGTGTCGTAGCCAAAATAACCGACCAGCCCGCCGGTAAAGCGCGGCAGATCGGGGAGGCTTGGGATGCTGAACAATCGGCGAAATTTTTCCACTTCAGCCAAGGGATCGGTGGTATCGCGATTAACCATCGGCTTGCCGTCGCGAACAATTTCTAGCCGATGGCCGAAAACTTTCAAAACAGTGGACGTTTGCAGCCCAATCAGTGAATACCGCCCCCATTTTTCGCCGCCTTGAACGGATTCAAAGAGATAGGAGTTTGGTCCGCGAGCCAGCTTTAAATAGACGCTGAGCGGTGTTTCAAGGTCGGCAAGGACTTCGCGAGTTACCGGTATTCGATTGAAATTTTTACGGGCTAAATGAGCAAATTTTTCGGGGGTCATAATGGGTTCCAAGTACGGCAATAAAGTGGTTTTTCATGGCGAATTAACGCCTCGGCGCAACTAGATACGCCAACGCCACCCGTGGCTATTGCTGTAGAACTGTCTAGAACTCAAGTCTTTCAAAACCCATCTCCAATCTGAGGGGGACATTGTAATCAATTGTCGAATGACAACAAGCTAGTTGGCCAGAAATTTTAGCGCCTCGTCGCGCTCAAACTAGCGCGAGCTCGCTGCGCATTTTGCCAATCACTTCGGGGTAGCTAGCAGCGCCAAATATAGCCGATCCAGCAACAAAGGTGTCTGCGCCTGCAGCGGCAATTTCACGAATATTATTGACGGTGACTCCGCCATCAATTTCAAGGCGAATATTGTGGCCACTGCTATCAATCAATTGTCTTGCCTCGGCCAACTTGTTGAGCGTTGATGGAATAAATTTCTGGCCACCAAACCCTGGGTTAACTGACATTAATAGTAGCATATCCATTCTGTCCATGACCCAGCGCACTGTATCAAGACCTGTGGCAGGATTTAAAACCAAACCCGCTTTGCAACCGAGATCGCGAATAAGCTGGAGTGATCGGTCAACATGCTTGGACGCTTCTGGATGGAAGGTGATATAGGTGGCGCCCACATCGGCAAACATTCGGATCAGATCGTCGACTGGCTGCACCATTAAGTGCACGTCAATTGGGGCGGTCACGCCGTGGTCGCGCAATGCTTTGCAGACCATTGGTCCGATCGTCAAATTGGGGACATAGTGGTTGTCCATGACGTCAAAATGGACAATATCCGCACCGGCTTCAAGAACCGCATCAACCTCTTCCCCTAAGCGAGCAAAATTGGCAGATAAAATAGATGGAGCGATGAGAAAATCAGTCATAAAAAACCCGTCTTTAATTGAGCCGTAACTATGCGCGAGTTCGCCAGTGGGTGCAAGCGAGCGGCTCTTTTCGCGGCTGTGAATGGACAAAAAAAGACCACCGGATGAGGGTGGTCTTTTTGGTGTTCGATTTATGGCGCATCGAACTCTTTTTTATTTAATCCACAGACGCTTAATTTCCGCGCTTTGCTTCTTTCTTGCGATTATCGCGCTTTTCTTTCATCTCTGCTCGGCGCTTATCTTTGCCCGCTTTCGCCTCCTCTTTGCTGACAACGCCATCACCGTCAGCATCCATGTCTGCAAAACGCTTGCGCCGATTTTCGTTCATTTTAGCAAGGGCGGCTTCGTGTTCTTCAGCAGAGATACTGCCATCATTGTCTAAGTCAGCGTGTTCAAAGAGGCCCTTGGCGGGGCGTCGATTGTCCTGATGATCTTCTTGGTGATGATCTGCCAGGGCCCAAAGTGAGCAGCTCGCCAGCAGGATAAATACCACTAAATTTTGCATAATCTGTCCTCTCAATAAATGTGTCCCGAGCTTAACGCGGGACACTTCCGATGGTTGACCAGACGGATCAAGTAACCGTCTATTACTTGTACTGGTAGTCTTTAAACTGATCGCGCAAATCTTTTTTACTGATTTTACCGGTTGCCGTGTGCGGAATATCATCGACAAAAACGCAGTCTTCAGGGATCCACCACTTCGCAATTTTGCCCTCAAGGGAGGCCAGAATGCTCTGTTTGTCGGGCGCAGCGCCATCTCTGGGCAGAATAATAAGCAACGGTCTCTCAGTCCACTTGGGATGGTACACGCCGATGACGGCGGCTTCGAGGACGTCTGGGTGAGACATTGCCGCATTTTCCACGTCGATTGAGCTAATCCACTCACCGCCTGACTTAATCACGTCTTTTACCCTGTCGGTAATGGTGACGTAACCATATTCATCGATGGCAGCCATATCGCCAGTATCGAACCAACCATCTTTATCCACCGCTGGCTTGTCATCGAGTTTGTAGTAACCGCTACACACCCACGGGCCTCTTACTTTGAGAACACCAGAGGCAATGCCATCCCACGGCAATTCATCGTTGTTGGCATCGACAATTTTCATCTCAACGCCATAAACGACACGGCCAGCGCGAATACGGTAGGCATCAATTTCTTCTTGCGGGCGGTCTTTCATCCAGGCCATGGGCTTGTTGTAGCTGCCAAGCGGGCTCATTTCAGTCATGCCCCAGCCTGAGTGCATCCACACGCCGTATTTTTCCATCTCTTTCATCAATGAAAGTGGGCAGGCTGAACCGCCGACAACCACGCTCTTCAGCGAATCAACGGTTAGACCTGAGCTCTTCAGGTAGTTAACTAAGGCTAACCATACCGTTGGAACACCCAGAGAGTAATTCACTTTTTCAGCGTTAATCAACGCTGTCAGCACGGCACCATCGGCCATTTTTGGACCAGGAAAGACTAATTTAGCGCCAACCATTGGGCCGTTGTAGGCCGTTCCCCACGCGTTGACGTGGAACATTGGCACGATAGGCATAATCACATCTTCGCCCGACAGGTTCATCATGTCGGGAAGAGAGCCCATCATCGAGTGCAATAGCGTACTGCGGTGGCTGTAAACAACGCCTTTGGGGTTGCCGGTGGTACCAGAGGTATAACACATGGAACTGGCGCTATTTTCGTTAAAATCAGGCCAATCGAAGCTGTCGCTCTGAGCGCCAATAAAGGTTTCATAACAGTGGGCATTGCGCAGGGTTGTCTCAGGCATATGCGCTTCGTCGGTCAAGATCACAAAGCCTTCAACGGTCGTGAGACGATCCTGCAGCTGTTCAAGTAGTGGTACAAACATCACGTCGGTAAAGATCCAGCGATCTTCAGTGTGGTTAATAATGTATTCGATCTGCTCGGGAAATAGGCGCGGGTTAATGGTATGACAAATTTGTCCCGAGCAGGAGATGCCGTAATAGAGCTCAAAGTGACGATAGTCGTTCCAGGCGAGTGTCGCGATGCGATCACTCATTTCAAACCCTACATTATTCAGCGCATTGCCAAGTTGGCGAACCCGTCGAAATGCATCGCGGTAGGTATAGCGGTGATTTGGATTGTCTAGGGTGACTGAGACAATTTCTTGGTCACCATGGATGCGGTCTGCATGCTTCATTATGGTTGTTATGGTGAGCTGCGAGTCCATCATTAAGCCGTGCATTTTTATTTCCCCTTGAGATGTCTTGTTATAGATTTTATAGCGCCAAGACTAACACTGCTGACCTCTGCTTAAAACTATTTATCCATGAACCGGAGGTCACATTGCGCGATTCCCAGTCCTTTGGCCTCTAGCCGGAGACAGCGGGTTGCGGCGGAATCTGACACAGATGGGTTTCTATTTGCTCAAAATCAGGCAGGTGTAACAACTCACCCTGAATTGTGAGAGTGAGGCTAATGCAGGCCTCGTTAGCCGCCTCTGTCTGGGCTGACAGCTCAGTATCTTCCTCCACGCTAATCGTATGGGGAAACCCGTGGCAAACAATCGCGTAGTAGCGCTGTTCATGGCCTTCCATCAAACTATTGAGCACTAAAATTCGAGTGCTGTCGCCGAAGTCGCTGCAGGGTCGGTTCTGCTGTAACGCAGCAAAATCGATCAGTGGAATCGTTAAATTGCGCCAGCCGAGCCAGCCAAACATCCACTCTGGCGTGTCTGTGGCAGGGATGGTTTCTTGGTTGAGAATAATTTCAGCAACGGCGGGCATGGGCATCAGAAGGCGGGCCGCGCCTGTGTTGATTGATAGACAATCAATTTTTTTAGCCGCTGATTTACGCTGATTTAAGAAAAAGACACTCATGGGCTACAAACCTCCTTGTGATGAATAATGGCATTTAATCTCTGCGCCAATTGATCGACCGTTCCAATAAAATCGCTTTTACAGCGCTGAATCACTGCTTCAGGCATGGCCGGCACAGTGCATTCAGCAGGATCTTGAACCCACACCTGGCCGCCAAATTCTTTGATCGCTTGGCAGCCTCTCGCGCCGTCATCACCCATTCCGGTAAAGATAATTGCGCCGCAGTTGTGCCGATAAAGCTGCGCTAGCCGGTTTGCCAGTTGATCGATAGAGGGCGCGTAACAGCCGTGCCATGGTGAGCTGAATCGCAAAATCCACCCTTGCCTGCTGATGCGCGTTTCAAACTGCGGCGAGATAATCGTGACAGCTGCCGGCTTAATAAAGTGACTGGCCGTGGCCTCGCGCGCCTTCCAGCCCGTGTGCGCTTCAATCATTCGTAGCACCGCCGTCATTTGCTGTCCTGCAATATGCTGCACATAAACCAAAGCCAGTTCGTCACTCACCGGTACTTGTGACAAAAAACGTCTCACAGCATGCAGCCCTCCTGTTGAGGCGCCGAGCAGCCATACTTTGTTCGCGTCTATCGGCTGCACGGGCGGGACTTAGTTCGGCACTGTCAAAAGTTCGTTAAGGGTATCCAAAAGCTGCTCTTCTTGGTAAGGCTTGCCCATGTACTGATCGACGCCCAGTTCAAGGGCACGCTCACGGTGCTTGTCACCCGTCCGAGACGTAATCATGACTATTGGGATATGTTTTAACTCCTCGCTGGCGCGCACCCGAGCAGCCACCTCAAAGCCGTCCATGCGCGGCATCTCAATATCCAATAAAATTGCGGCAGGAATCTGCTCTTGTAGCGTCTTCAGAGCATCGATCCCGTCTTTTGCGGTAATAACTTGATAGCCCTGACGACGCAGAATACGGCTGGTGACTTTGCGCACGGTGACTGAGTCATCGACCACCAAAATACAGGGAGAGATACCGACGGACAATGGATGGCGCGCTGGGGTGTGCTGTTCGATCTGCTGCGTGTCGGTTTGGCTAATGGCCGTGAGATCTTTAATCGCCACCCGCGCCAATTCGTTAAGATCCAGTATCACCACCACCTGTCCGTCACTCAATATGGTCGCACCACCCAATCCAGGCACCGCGGAAAATTGTGGGCCAAGTGTTTTGACCACAATTTCTCGCGTGCCAACAATGTCATCGACCTGCACTGCAAAACGTCGATTATCTGAATGGAAAAGCACGAGGGCGACTTCGGCCTCGAGATTATCAGGGCGATGGACAGCGTCCGAATCCAGCAGCGTTCCTAAATAACAGAGTTCATAGCGCGATCCCGCATAGCTAATAGCCCCTTCGGCGGTCGCGATTACACTGTCAGGCATATAACAAACACCATCAATTGCGTTCAATGATAGAGCGTAATGATCGCCAGAAACGTTGATCATGAGTGCACGATTAACTGACAAGGTAAACGGTAACACCACAGTAAACTGCGCGCCCTGCCCCGCGACCGTCTCTATGTCGACGGTGCCGCCACACTGGCGCACCTCACTGTTAACCACATCCATGCCAACGCCACGACCTGAGATCTGGCTAACTTGATCTGAGGTGGAAAATCCTGGATGGAATATAAACTGTGCAATTTCGTGATCCGACAGCGCTGCACTCTCAAGAATCAAGTCGCGATCAATCGCCACCTGACGTATCTTCGCCACGTCCAATCCGCGACCATCGTCAGCAAGATGGATCACGATATCGCCACCTTTTCGGTAAGTGGTGATAGCAATGGTTCCGACCGCCGGCTTGCCTGCTTGCAGGCGCTGCTCTTCAGTTTCGATGCCATGATCAATCGCATTGCGAATCATGTGTTCGAGCGGAGCAATCATTCGATCGAGTACGGCTCGATCCATTTCGCCGTGAATATTGTCCATGCGCAGTTCGACTTTTTTACCCAACTCCATGGCAACTTGACGAACAATTCGACGCAGCCGCGGCACGACTCTCGCGAACGGCACCATGCGGGTTTTCATCAACCCTTCTTGTAGGTCAGTGTTAATGCGCGACTGATGAAGCAGCAACGTTTCTGTACCGGATAATTTTTCGTTTAGCGTCTCTTTGAGGTCGCGCAAGTCCGATGCCGACTCCATCAATGAGCCGGTAAGTTGCTGTAAGTGCGAGTAGCGATCCATTTCTAGGGGGTCAAAATCTGCGGCATCGCCGGACGCCTCTATCTGCTCGCGACGATATTCGATCTGAGCTTCCGTCTCTGTGCCCAAGCGTCTAACCTGTTCCTGCAGCCGCTCAACTGTGGCATCCATCTCATCCAAAAATTGGTTGAACTCGCTGAGCTGCTCTTCAACACGGCCCCGGAAAATAATATTTTCGCCAGACAAATTAACCAATGTATCAAGCACTTCCGCGCCAATGCGCACAACTTCTTTAATTTCACCTTGAATGGAGAACGGCTTGTCAGGTGATGTTTGAGCAGCCGACTTTCCAGCAACTTCTTTACTAGGCGAGGCTCGCTGATCGTTCACAGGCAACGCTGGCGCCAGCGACTGAATGAAGCTCTCAACGCTATTTTCGTCATTCTGCGCAGTTTGCGTTTCAGCTGGACGTGCCAGCAGTGTTTCCATCTGCTGGCGCAGCGCTGCGATATCGCCTCCCTGAGCAATTCGGCGGACAATGTCGTAGGCGCCAACCAAGCTTTCTTGGTGCGAAACGAGTGCCCTAAAAAACGCGCCATTGTATGTTGATGTGCCCTCAATAAGAGATTCAATTGCGTGAGCAACATCACCCAGCACCCTGAAACCGGACATGCGCGCACCGCCTTTTAAAGTGTGCAAGTCTCGCTTTAGCCGGTCAGCCAGTTCAATTTGTGTGGGGTTGGAACGCCACGCGACAACCGATTCTTCAATGCTACTAACAATGTCGTCCGCTTCCTCGACAAATACGCCAATGATGTCTTTATCGAGTTCGACATCGATTAAAATTCTGGGCGGCGCAGATTTTTCAGGCTGCGTTGTGGGGGTGAGATCCTCCAACACAGGATCACTTGCGCTCAATAGAACATCAAAGTCGTCCGACTGTTCCTCTGTTAGAGTTTCATTTGCATCATTGGCAGTTGCATCGCTCTCGATATCTTCGCCGAGTTCATCGTCGGTAGTGTCGGCGACCTCTTTTTCTGCCAGCGCTTCGATGTGGGCTGTACTGTTGACCGGATCGGTTGTACTGATGCTATCAGTGACGGCTGCGTCTGTTGCCAATTGCTGCTCGCGCTGTTGCTTTTCAGCTAGGGCTTCGGTCAATTGCCGATGGACGGCGGTAAGATTGTCTTTTTGCTGCTTCTCTAAACTGCACAAATCCTGATCGGCGGCCAACATATCAAATAGATTCAGCAAGTTTTCATGACTGGCCTTCATCAACTCAATTACCTGTGCACTTGGCGTTTGACCAAGGCTCTGCAATAGCTGGTAGATTTCTGCAAGGCGCTGTGACAGTTCTAAAATGGGTTTTATATCAACCTGTTTCAACTGCGTGTTGATGTCATTGAGGTCGCTGAGAATTTCATGGAAAACAACCTTTGGCGGGGCAGTTTGTCGCTGTAAATAATCATAAAACTCAGGGTAGTTCTGCAATGCTAGAAGACCGCTTGCCATTAAATTTTTAACGGCAGAAAAATCGGTGTCGTTGCGGTGGTTGCCCGTCTTGTAGAGCAAATGCCCAACAGACTTGTAACGCAGCTCTTCGAGTCGCGCGAGGAACAGCGGTGCTCCATCAGACACGATGGTTTCTCCTTTAACCATACTATTCAAGGTATTGCGGAACAGAGACACGCCGTCTTCGATCAGACAAACAATATCCGCATCGAGACAAATGGCGTGGTGGTACAAGGCTTTTACGAACTCTTCTAAGGGCGCCACTAGTTCGCCAAGCGCCTCAAAGTCGGCCATTTGCGCCGTGCCTTTCAGGGTATGCAATGCTCGTTGAACGGCGAGAGACGGTGGCTGATAAAGCGGGGCCATACTTTGAGTCTTAAGGACAAATTCATCGAGGGTTTTTAGGTGCCCCTGAGCCTCATGGACAAACATATCGAGTAAGATTGCTTCATGATCGTCGCCTGCATAGCGCTCGTCTGCGGCGGCTGGCTCCTCTTCGATACCTTCCGCTTCTGCGGCCTCGTCTTCGGCAGTTTCCTCGTTACTTTCTGCGGCTTGCTTACTGAGGTCGGTCAGGGGCTCTAATGACTCGACAACCGGCTCTTCCTCAGAGGCATCGTCTAGTGTCGACGCTGTTAAATCTCCTTCGGCTGCTGCTTCAGCCACGAACTCCACGGCGGTGCTATCTTGGGAAAGACTATCTTGGGAAAGACTATCTTGAGCAGGACTGTCTTGGTCGGCGCTGCCTTGTCCGGCATCTTCGGCGGCAACTTCAATCGCACTGTTGTCCTGATTAGATGCGCTATCCTCTTGGACGAGACCGACATATTGATGTCTGTCTGGCACTAGATCCAGCGCCTCACCTTTCGCAAAGGCTTCGGCACAGGCTATTAGTGCTTGATTATATTCTGCATCGGGCGTGATTCGCTTTTCCGCAAAAGATTCGATAAGCGCTGGCAGCTGCTCAAGCACGCGATCCGTTAGTGCCACCATGGAGCCGACAAGATTAATGCGCCCATCTAGCACTCGATTGAACATATCTTCTACCGACCATGCCAGTGCGCCGACATCCTCGGCACCGACCATGCGACCGCTGCCCTTTAATGTGTGAAATGCTCGTCTAATAATCGCCAGCGTTTCTTTCGACTGGGGCTGCTCTTTCCACTCTGGCAGGAGCTGATTAACGTTTTGTAAAACCTCACTTGCCTCCTCGACAAAAATATCGACAATTTCGTCGTCAAATTCATCGTCAGATTCGGAGTTATCTGTGGTCGTTTCAAGTATGTTTTCAGATGCAGGCTGCAGATCAGTTGCCGCCGCTTCATTGTCGGCCACGGACGCTTCTTCGATAGAAATAGCGCCGTCATCAACCGTGTCAAGTTCGAGGGGCCGCGACGCTATCTCGGCAATTATTTCTTCTGGCTGCGCACGATCTTCAGCGCTATCGTCTTTCTCTAATGAGCTGCTGAATGCACTCTTAGCGCGCTCATCAAGTAGGGCATAGATACTTTCTTCGGCGGCGATAAGAACATCTTCTTGATGGGTGTCCGAGTGGCTATCAAATTGCTCGATATAATATTCGACAATGGTTATGGCGTCGGCAAAAGTGTCCAGTGCATGCCACTCAACAGTCCGCGACTGCTCAACAACAATGTCCTGCACGTACTTAGAACAGGCGCTGATTACTGCAGCGGCGCGCGTCAGTCCGATTATATTTAACGCGCCGTGCAACTCTGCAAACATAGCCGGCAGGTGGGACAATAACTGCAAATCCCACTGTGAGTTTATAAAGGCTACAACGGCTTCTTTAATCCGTTCAATGGTGGTTCGCGATTCGGCCAGCAGCATTTGGCTTGCGTTGCTAAATTCATATTGATTTTGTTGTGTATCGAGGTCGATGGTCTGTGAAAATTTGTCAGGATTGGCACCCCAAGTGTTGAGCGAAAAATCGATCTGGGCAAGGCGCTGGACTGCGGCGATGACATCCTCATCATCAATGCCCGAACCATCGGCTGAAAAAATTTGGCGCAAGTTTTTTTCACTGTCGCGCATCGCATCGCGCAATTTTCCCTGCCCTACGAGAGCCAGAGAATCTGCCATGCTGTGCAAAATAGGTAAACTGTCGCGCACCTGATCGGCTGAAAGCCCGCCCTCGATCGAGTAGCGCTCCAAGGCTGATCGCACAGTGGCTAACTCTCCCTGAATTGAACTCACCACCGCTTTTACAACCGACGGGTCGTATTGCAGCATGAGCGCCCCGCCATCGGGATCAATCTTTCCTGAGGGAAATGCGTCAGCCAGTTTGTGCTCGTGCCATATCGTTGTCAATGCTGCGGAATCGGGCTGACTGGTGCTGAGGTAGTAGAGTAAGTTTTTTAACAGCCCAAGATCAGGGGAGCTGCGCTCACCCGAGTCAGCTTCTTTCGCCTGGGCTTTTAACTGCCCATCGAGTGTGCGAAATAATTTTTTCAACGCCAAACTGAAGCTAACTTCTCTTGCTTCAACAAGGTGGAGCACATGCTCTGCAAACGCCCAGAGATGTTGCCGCCAGTCACCTTTCGATAGCTCTTGCATGCGCAGCATTACTTTTATCAAATTGGCATAATTTTTTTCTTTCTCTTCGCCCTTAATCACTTTGATAAGGGAGAGTTGATACACTTGACGCAGCCGTTTTATAAAATCGCTGGCTGCAGGATTGGCCGCTTTAGGAGATGCCTTTTCACTTGCGCTGACCTTTTCATTTGCGCTGAACATTGACAGGTCGGGTGAAAATAAAATGCCTTCGGAAATTAGCGCTTGTCCTTGCGCGGCGCGTAAATCATTCAACAAAAGAATCAGCGTTTCGGGGCGATCTTCTCGGTGCGCGAGTATATGGCGCAAATAAATTGGTAACTTGATAATAGCCTGCACCAATATTTCACAGGCTTCATTAACGTTGGAAACTTTTTTGGCAATAATAGCTTGTGCGAGCGCCTCCATCTCTTCAACCAGAAGAACGCAACCTGCGCATTCGAGCATTTTGAAGGGGCCGTTAATTTGATGGATATGGCCAAGACAAAAGCGAATTTTTGTCTCATCGTTTGTGTTTTGGGTAAAACTTTCTAATTCGTTGAACGCTGCGTGTAAGCTGCTTTCAATTTCACCAACGAGCCACTCAAGTCCGGTAAACGGTTTCGTGCTTTTTACTTGAACCTCGCTCATTGAGCTTCTCCCTGTTCACTATTGTCGGTCTTTATGTACGCTTGAACGGTGCGTGTCGCAGCGCGTGCAAAACCGTTTGGAACCCAACCACTTAATTCGCCCAACCCAACAATAAGACAACCCTGATTGTCCAAATGATTACTGAGCTGATTGACAATTTCTCGTCGCTTCCAGCGCCGAAAATAAACCAGCATATTTTGACAGTAAATCAAATGCATTTTGCGCCTAATCAGCGGCGACTTATCAGTCAATATATTGCTATTTAAAAAACAAACTCGGCGACGCACATCTGCTTTTACTCGCCATAATGTTTGACCTACTTGGTCGAAATAAGTCTCTTTTATCTGCTGATCAAGTTTGGCCATTTTGCTTTCGCGATAAATACCTCTTCGCGCATGACCAATCGCTTCACGGCTGATGTCTGTACCAATAATACCGTAGCGCAACTCTTGGCCTGCCGCAGCCATTGCCTGCTCAACGATAATGGCTAAGGAATACGCCTCTTCGCCCGTCGAGCAGCCGAGGCTCCACAGCCATATAGGGCTCGTCAGCGTTTTTTTGGCAAGGCCGTCGTCTATCCAATGTTGTACAAATTCCATTGACGAACTATGCCGAAAAAAACTGGTTTCTTTAATCAGCAAGCTGTCGACTAAACTCGACCACTCCTGCGCACCACTGACCGTGTGAAGTACATCGACGAGGTACTGATCAATATCTGTGCAGTCCAGCTCTTTTATTCTTTGCGCTAACAAAGAATAGAGTGCTCGCTCGCGATCGGGCGTAATTAAAACGCCTGTGCGCTCTTCGATGGCTGCTTTCAGAATATTGAAATATTCCGATTCGCCCTCTTCGTTGATTCCGGCCGCCATAGTGCGGGCCAACGCTGACACCTCGCTAACCCGCTTCAGCTGCGCTTGGTTTCGTTACTGCTGAGCATGGCCTCAATCTCTGCCTCGAACTCTTCAAGGTGCAATAATTCGTCTTCATCCTCCACTTCTAAGTCTTCATCGAAGTTATCTTCTGCATCGACTGAGGCAACAAAGCCGAGATCAAGATTTTCATCACCAACAACAAAATCCTCCTCGTCGTAATCTTCAGGTAAAAAGTCACTCTCTGCGTCCATCCCGGCAGATGCTGTGGCCATAACCTCAGGCGCTGCTGCAACGGCAAACATTGCGCCAAGGGCTTTGTCATCAAGATCCTGAGCATCATCTGCACGCTCTTCATCGTCTGCTTCTTGAGTCATTTTGCTCGGCAAAATAAAGCCACTCACAGAATTCTTCATTTCCACCGCCATGTCGGCGAGGGCGCCGATCGAGGTAGCGGTATCGTTGGTTCCGGCCAGCGTTTGCGAGGTAATTTCCTGAATAACATTCATGGTGTGGGAAATATGTGCTGACGTAGTTGACTGATGTTTTGCTGCTTCAGAAATATCCTGAATCAACTCGGCGAGGTTGGTGGATACGGTTTCGATCTCTTCCAGCGCAATACCGGCGCTATTGGCAAGTTCAGCACCCTTGACCACTTCTGCGGTTGTCTGCTCCATGGAGCTAACCGCCTCGTTGGTATCTTTTTGAATTGTTTTAACCAGATTGGCTATCTGTTTGGTCGCCGTGGCCGAGCGCTCAGCGAGACGCTGAACTTCGTCCGCAACCACCGCAAACCCGCGGCCTGCCTCACCCGCCATGGCCGCTTGAATCGCTGCGTTCAAGGCTAGAATATTGGTTTGATCGGCAATCTCGTTGATCAGCGATACGATGTCACCAATCTCCTGCGAGCTTTCACCCAAGCGCTTAATGCGCTTCGAGGTGTCTTGAATCTGCTCGCGAATAGTGTCCATGCCGTCAATGGTATTTCTCACCACTTGGGCGCCGTTTTTAGCGATTGATACCGAGCGCTCGGCTACCGCCGCCGACTCGGCAGAGTTTGACGAAACTTGATCGATGGTAATCGCCATCTCATTAATTGCCGCAGAGACGCCTGCAATTTCCTGTGCCTGATTTTCTGCGCTCTCGGCGAGATGAAGCGATGTTGCGCGGGTGCCATCTGCTGCTTGCGCCACTTTCGCGGAGGAGCTAGCAACGTTTTCTACAAGATTGCGCAGCTCGCCAATAGCGAAGTTGATCGAATCGGCAATGGTACCGGTGAAGTCTTCCGTAACCGTGGCCTCGACCGTCAAATCACCGTCTGCCAAATTAGAAATGTCGTCCAGCAACCGTAAAATAGCCTGCTGGTTCTGATCTTTAATGCGCTCGGCCTCAATCAAGTTGCGGCGGGTGGCGCGAAAATTGATAAAACCAAGCATCACCAACGCGGCAAAGAAGCCGGCAACGGCAATAAGAGTGGTGAGGTTACTGAAGGCGCGACTTCCCGCGACGCTCAAATTGGCTACGGTGTTATCGAGATTATCAAAACGGGTGAGCAGTGCAGGCACATCTCCCAACAGTGCGGCAGCGGACTGCCGTGCTACGGCAAGATTGTCTGCAGAGTCATAAATTCGATCGATATCATTGGCCACAATGTCGAAAGACTGTTGAATTTGGTTGATGTTATCGATTGCGTCTTTGTTGGTGACCTTGGTAATGCCAAGAATAAAATTACCGTTTTTCATTGAATCTAACGTGTCACGAAACACATTAGAATCACTTTTAAACTGGTCGGCGGCAACATTCACATCACCTGTGCCGGCAATCATTTTGTCGATATTTCGACCAATTCGCTCGATCAGCCAAAGCTGTTCTTGGGCGATCGCTATCTGTCCTGCGGGGGCTGATTGGGCAATTAACGCATCCACAACCTGTCCCGAATTGTCCTGCACGAGGGGTAATTTGGTGTTGAGCTCGTTGGCCACAGTTGAAACAAACAGAACTGTCTCTCTACTATCGGTCAGCAGCTGTAACTTTTCTTTCACTTGGCTCCAGCTGTCGGCAACCGCTTGGATCTGCGAGCGTGCAACCTCATCCTCGCGATAGAGTCGCTTTTGAAGTTGCAGCCAAGCAGAGCTCATTTCAGTATTCAGTTGAGCCAAGGCATCAAACGCTTCTTCCTCGGCGGAGGTCGCATCTTCGGCTAACTGGGTGATACTCAACGTCTTAACGCGCAAATTGGCGATACTTTGGATATTGGTTTGATCATTTTTAATCTGCCGACTGACCTCAATCGCGCTGTAACCAGCGACGACTAGACATATCACTCCAAGTACGATGATAAGCGTGCGAAATTTAGATCCTTTGCGGGTGGTTGTGCTCATATATCCTCCAAACTGATAGGTATCGCTGTAATTTAGTAGAAGGCGCAACGTGCGCCTGTTAGACGGACACCGCCATAAACTGATTATCCTGAGTCAGTTTTCGAGGGCTAAAAAGCGGCAAGGTAATGTTGTCCTCAATAATAAAGCTGCCGTCTGTAAAGGCACCCAAGGCACTCTCGTTCAGCTGGCTCTGATATCTATCCATGGCAACAGAGCGAATACCCTGCACACGGTCAACGACAATGCCAACGTAGACGCCGTCAATATCAAGGACCAATACGCGCAGGTCGCGGATAGAACTGCTGAGTGTTCCGCCAAGAAAATCCGCAAAATTCACAATGGGTAACAGTCGTCCCCTGACGTTCGCCAGTCCGCGCACCCATGATTTAACTCTGGGTAACTTGGTGCAGGGTGGCAGTTCGAGTATTTCGTTGACTTCGTTGAGGGGTAACACATAGTCCGCGCCCAGCAGTGAAAATCCCACTAACTTGCGGGTCTCGACAATCGCTTTCTGCGCGGGCAAGCCATAAACCGACCTGCCGAAACGGGTCGCAGCAGCACCAATGCGTTTGAATAAATCGTTAGTCAAGGGATCGGCCTCTAATTGAGGACAGCAGTGATGGCCGAGACAAGTTGCTTTTCATCAATAGGCTTGACCAAATAAGCTCTTGCCCCCTGCCGCTCACCCCACACTTGATCGGCCTGCTGGTTTTTAGCGGTGACGATAATGACGGGGATATGCTTGGTTTCTTTGCTGCGACTCAGTTGTCTGGTGGCTTGAAAGCCGTTGAGCCCAGGCATCACGATATCCATCAAAACAACGTCTGGCTGCTCATCTCTCGCGAGATTAACGCCCTGCTCACCAGAGTCTGCGGAGAGCACTGAAAAACCATTGCGCTCAAGAATGCCTGTTAATTTGTATGTTTCCGTTGGGGAGTCATCCACTATTAATATCTTTGCCATAAGGTTTAACCTCTAAGTCCTTTTTTAGTTATGAATATGTCTTTCCAGCACATCAATGAGCTCTGCGCGGCCAAACGGTTTAGTGAGGTAGTCATCAGCGCCGACAATACGGCCCTTTGCCTTGTCAAACAGGCCATCTTTACTGGACAGCATAATGACGGGCGTTGCTTTGTAGTCGGGATTGTTTTTGATCAGTGCGCAGGTCTGATAGCCATCGAGACGGGGCATCATGATGTCGACAAAAATAATGTCTGGTTTGATATCGACGATTTTCGCGAGAGAGTCAAAACCGTCTGAAGAGGTAGACACGTCGCAACCCACTTTCGCAAGCAGCGTTTCCGCTGTGCGCCTGATCGTATTACTGTCGTCTATAACGAGCACTTTGAGGCCCTGAACATCCATTTAATCACCAATTTAAAACCACTTAACGACTTAAGTACGGTCGCCGTCACTCAAGTTGTGGAATTCTAAACACGCTTGTAATATATAATCCACAAGCCATTCAATTTACTAATAAAGTTGTAATACAGGTCACAGTTTTTTCTGGGGCATGAGCATTCTCGATGCCACACTTAGTTATAGCGCAAAATTCATCTTAAGGTCGTCATTTTATGGGCACTTCTCTTGGGGTCGTTATGGACCCGATTCAGTCTATTAATTTCAAGAAAGACTCAACCCTAGCGATTCTGCTAGCGGCCCAGAATGATGGTTTCGATCTCTTCTATATGGAACAGCGCGATCTGTTTATCGAAGATGGCGCGCCGAAAGCGCAATTGCGTGCCCTGCGCGTATTTAACGATCCAGCTCACTGGTTTGAGTTGGGCGAAAGCCGTGTTGCGCCATTAGAGGAGATGGACGTTCTGCTGATGCGCAAGGACCCGCCCTTTGACAGCGAATTCATTTACTCTACATATATTCTTGAAGCGGCAGAGCGGCGCGGCTCACTGGCGGTGAACAAACCGCAAAGTCTGCGCGACTGCAACGAGAAAGTCTTTGCCACCCACTTTCCTCAATGTACACCCCCACTGCTGGTCAGCCGCGATCAAGATCGGCTGAAAGCGTTTTTGAGCACCCATCAAGATGTGGTCTATAAGCCGCTGGATGGCATGGGTGGGACGTCGATTTTTCGGGTCACGGCTGGCGATCAAAACCTGAATGTTATCCTCGAGACTCTCACAAACTACGGCCGCCAAACCATTATGGCGCAGAAGTTTCTCCCCGAAATCACCCAGGGCGATAAGCGTATTCTGGTGGTTGACGGCGAAGTGATTCCTTACTGTCTTGCGCGCATACCAACCGGTAGCGATTTTCGCGGAAATCTCGCCGCGGGCGGGCGTGGTGTCGTGCAACCGCTCAACGAGAGGGACTTATGGATTGCCCAGCAGGTTGCTCCCAGCTTGAAAGAGCGCGGTCTTATTTTTGTTGGGCTGGATGTTATCGGCGGTTATCTCACTGAGATCAACGTCACCAGCCCGACCTGTATTCGCGAAATCGATCACGCAGAAAATACTCGGATTGGTGAGAAGTTAGTTGCCGCGATTCGTGGACGGTTGAGCCGCTGAGCGAATAGCGTACCAGTCCGCGATAAAACGCAGTCGATGGAGTAGCGATGGACAGCTTGATTGAGAGCCCTTGGAACACAACCGAGCGACGTTTGCGAATGACGTTTTCGGCGGCTCTTGCGCTGCACCTCATCCTTTTAATTGGACTGAGCTTTAGCGTATCCACTACGCCGACACAAACCCACACGCTTGAGGTGACCCTCGCGCTAACGCCCAGCGATCAAACTCCTGACGAAGCCGATTTTATCGCTCAGACAAACCAGCTGAGCAGCGGCGATCAAGCCAGTGCGATGCAGCCGACAACCGATTTACTGTCACCCTTCGAATCCCCCGAGAACAACCAAGCGGTGCCTTCAGAGCAGCGCAGCGCAGAGCGCCCCGACCCTGAACGACTGGTGAGTCAGGGCAATAACGATAACAGTGCCAGCGACGCTGAGACAGCGGATGATCAGTCAGCGGAACAGCAAGTCACCGATAACAGTGGCGCGATGCGCGCCGAGCTGCGCCGGTTGCGGCAACTCTACAGCAAACTGCCAGATGTGCTGCGCATCACCTCGGCATCTGCTAAATCTGCCGACGAAGCGCGCTACATGCACTATTTTGAGAATCGTATCGAACAAGTCGGTAATGTGAATTACCCTCAGCAAGCGCTGACTGAGAAGATTTTTGGACGTGTGCAGCTTCTCGTTGTGTTACTTGCCGATGGCTCGATTCAGCGCATTGAAGTGCTGCGCAGCTCGGGAACGCGGGTGCTAGACCAGGCCGCCGTGCGCTCGGTTCAGCTCGCGTCGCCGTTTGCAGCATTTCCTGACGAACTGCGGCAGCACGATGAGATTCACATTATTCGCACATGGCAGTATCAGCCTAACAACGTGCTGATCACTCACTAGGCGGCTCGCGCCCTTGAGTTTCGCCTCACAAAACCCCATATTGAGCACTATGAACCGACAGACACCAAAAAAAATCAGCAGCCTTAAAAATCACTTTTTAGTGGCAATGCCCAACCTCGACGATCCAACGTTTGCCAAATCTGTGGTCTATATCTGCGAGCACAACGCTGACGGCGCCATGGGGCTGATTATCAATCAACAAATGGATGTTTCGGTAAAGGCCATCTTTGACCAACTAAAGTTGGACTACGATGCGGAATTCGCCAGACCCCTGCTATTTGACGGCGGCCCAGTACAGCGAGACCGAGGCTTTATTTTGCACCCGCACTGTGAGCGTCAGTGGGAATCGACAGTAGACATCTCGGACGAGGTAAGTCTCACCGCATCGAGAGATATCCTCACTGATATTGCGCTCGGCAACGGCCCCAAACAGTCACTTATTATGCTTGGCTATGCCCAGTGGGATGGCGGTCAGCTGGAACAAGAGCTAGCTGAAAATAGCTGGTTAACCATGCCCGCTGATGCCGACATTATTTTTAATACTGAATGCGCACAACAGGCCACCGCGGCAGCCCTCTCAATTGGCCTAGACCTGCGAATGCTCTCTCACGAGGCTGGCCATGCCTAAAACCGATAAGCCGCAAAGCCTGCTCGGTTTTGATTATGGTTTAAAACAAATTGGCGTTGCCAACGGTCAAACAATAACCTCATCGGCGCAGGGTTTGACGATTCTCAGCGCAGTCGATGGCATTCCTGATTGGTCGGCGGTGGAAAAACTGCTGAAAGAATGGAAGCCCGACCTTGTTGTGGTTGGCCTACCCTTAAATATGGACGACAGCGAAAGCGAACTAAGTGCCCGCGCGCGAAAATTTGCGCGCCGCTTGCAGGGCCGCTTTTCAGTTGATGTGGAGATGGTTGATGAGCGCTTAACCAGCCGCGAAGCCAAGACACTCGGTCGCGAGCAGGGCAGCAACGATATCACCAAAATCGATCATATCGCCGCGGCGCTTATCCTGCAGAGTTGGCTGGACTGTCCCACCATCGGCACAGCCCCCTAATCTTGTCTCAGAGCGCACCCGCCCGTTACCAGCGCAACCGATTTGACTGATCTTCTTCGATGGTGAGATTGTCAGCGGCGGCGTCCAGTTCGCTGGCGTGGGTGTCAGACTGCATTTTAATCATCAACCGCAAGTCATTCTTCGAGTCTGCGTGAGCAATAGCGTTTTCGTAGGAAATCTGATCATCGATAAACAACGCAAACAGCGCTTGGTCAAACGTCTGCATGCCATGCTCAGTGGAGTTGGTCATAATTTCTTTTAACTTATGGACATCGCCTTTGCGAATCGTATCGGCCACTAAGGGCGTGTTGAGCAAAATTTCAATAGCGGCGCGCCGACTTTTGCCGTCTTTTGTGGGTACCAGTTGCTGCGCTACGATGCCGCGCAAATTCAGCGAAAGGTCCATCCATAGTTGATCGTGGCGGTCAGCAGGGAAAAAGTGGCTGACGCGATCCAGCGCTTGGTTAGCATTATTCGCATGGAGAGTGGCTAAGACTAGGTGACCCGTTTCAGCAAAGGTAATCGCATGCTGCATGGTTTCGAGGGTGCGAATTTCGCCAATCATGATGACATCCGGTGCTTGGCGCAGGGTGTTTTTCAGCGCCACATCAAAAGACTCCGTGTCTACACCCACTTCGCGCTGAGTAATAATGCAGCCCTGATGTTGGTGAACGTATTCAATCGGATCCTCAATTGAGACGATATGGCCGCGACTGTTAGCATTGCGATGACCGATCAGCCTGGGCAAGAGAGGTCGATTTTCCCGTACCGGTAGCGCCCACAAAAATGACAATGCCGCGCTTGTTCATTACCAGTTCCTTTAGAATCGGCGGCAACAACAGCGAGTCTGGAGTTGGAATAACAGTTTCAATGCGACGCAATACCATGCCGATTTCACCGCGCTGGTAAAATGCACTGGCGCGAAATCGCCCTGAAATATCACTGACAATCGCAAAATTCAGCTCTTTATTTTTTTTGAACTCGCTGCGCTGCTCCTCGTTCATGGTGCTGATTACTAGGTCTTTCGCCTCTTTTTGCGAGAGCTTATTTTTCGTGATCGGCATAACGGTGCCGTTGACCTTGAGACAAGGCGGCAGCCCAACGGTTATAAATAAATCGGAGGCTTTCTTGTCAACCATATACCGCACAAGCTTCTCAAAGGTCTGCTGTAACATTGTTTTTCTCCTTAAAAACGGTCTGCTTTGCTATTCGTTACGCCTCAATGAGGAACATCAGAAGCTCTCTGGCATTTTTGCTTTCTCGCGGGCGACTTCTGGCGTGATCAGGCGTTTTGTCACCAGATGGTGCAAACATTGATCGAGGGTCTGCATCCCGAGCGCACCACCGGTTTGGATCGATGAATACATCTGCGCAACTTTGTCTTCCCGAATCAAATTGCGAATCGCGGGGGTGCCAATCATGATTTCGTGAGCAGCAACGCGACCACCGCCAATTTTCTTTAGCAGCGTCTGGGAAATAACCGCCTGCAGCGACTCAGAGAGCATTGAGCGAATCATTGGCTTTTCACCACCGGGGAACACATCGACGACCCGATCAATGGTTTTCGCCGCCGACGTCGTGTGCAGTGTGCCGAAGACAAGGTGGCCGGTTTCGGCCGCGGTCAGCGCAAGTCGAATGGTCTCTAAATCGCGCAGCTCACCCACCAAGACCACATCCGGATCTTCGCGCAAGGCCGAGCGCAGGGCCTCTGAAAACCCGTGAGTATCGCGATGAACCTCACGCTGATTGATCAAACACTTTTTGCTCTGATGAACAAATTCGATTGGATCTTCAATGGTCAAGATGTGGTCGTAGCGATTTTCGTTAACATAATCCACCATTGCCGCAAGCGTTGTTGACTTACCCGAACCCGTGGGGCCAGTCACCAGCACCAGTCCGCGCGGCATCAGCGATAGCTTCTTAAAGATATCTCCCATGCCGAGCTGCTCGAGGGTGAGTACTTTCGATGGAATAGTTCGAAAAACTGCTGCTGCGCCACGATTTTGATTGAAGACATTGACACGAAAGCGGGCAATGCCCGGAACATCGAAAGAAAAGTCGGTCTCGAGAAACTCTTCGAAGTCCCTTCTCTGCTTGTCATTCATTATTTCGTAGATCAAACTGTGGACTTGGCGATGCTCCATGGGCGGTAAATTAATGCGCCGAACATCGCCATCGATTCTAATAATTGGGGGAAGACCTGCAGAAATGTGTAAATCTGATGCGCCCTCTTTGGCGCTAAAAGCCAATAGCTCCGTGATATCCATGCTTTATCTCGCTTATTCCATGTCGGCGTGTGATGCTGCGTAAAACTCCTAATAACCTGATTAGTATATGCCAAACATCGAAAATAACATTACCCTCGTTACTGCGCGCGTGAACCAGGCCGCGATTGCCGCCGGCCGCAGTCCCGATGAGATCCTGTTATTAGCCGTCAGCAAGACCCGCAGCGCAGAGGATATCCGCTCTGCAATCAACGCCGGCATCCGCGAGTTTGGCGAAAACTACCTTCAGGAGGCCGTTGAAAAAATTGCCCAGCTGGCAGCAGAAAACGTGCAGTGGCACTTTATCGGCCCCATTCAATCGAACAAAACCCGCCTTGTTGCGGAAAACTTTCGCTGGGCTCACAGCGTTGACCGCCTGAAAATTGCCCAGCGCCTGAGCGAACAGCGGCCCTCTGGACTGCCACCGCTAAACATCTGCCTGCAAGTCAATATTGATAACGAAGCGAGTAAATCAGGTTTTGCGACTGAAGAGACTGAAGCGGCGGCGCTGGCGATTGTCCAATTGCCGGGATTGAAACTGCGCGGCTTAATGGCAATTCCACGAGCCGAACCGACATACGATCAACAGATTGTCGCTTTTCGCGCGTTGGCCGACTTGCGTGACAGAATCAATCAGTCGCTGGACAATTCAGAGAAATTGGATACCCTCTCTATGGGCATGTCGAGCGACCTCGAAGCGGCTATTTCGCAGGGATCCACCATCGTGCGTGTCGGCACCGATATTTTTGGCAAACGAACCTGACTGTAAAAAGAGACCTAAGAATGACTAACATCGCATTTATTGGCGGCGGAAATATGGCCACCTGCATTATTGGCGGCATGCTCGCCAACGGTTTTTCTGCGCACCAAATAAGTGTCAGCGACCCAGGCGAGCAAGCTCGGGCCGCTATTCAAAACACCTACGGCATTATCGCCACAGCTGATAACCACGCCGCTGTCGCGCAGGCCGACATTGTTGTGCTAGCGGTCAAACCACAGGTAATGGCTGCCGTGGCAGAAAATTTAGCGCGCTCGCTGCCGCGCCATGCCGCTGTCGTCTCCATTGCTGCGGGGATTCAGTTAAGCGATTTACAGCGCTGGCTAGGCCCTCAACAAGGCATTGTGCGCGCAATGCCAAACACCCCCGCCATGGTGCGTGAAGGCGCCACAGGGTTATTTGCCAATCGCTATATCAGCAGCGAGCAGCGGCGTGCTGTCGAGACCATATTCAATGCTGTTGGCATTTCCTGCTGGGTTGATTCAGAGGCGCTTATTGACGCTGTCACTGCCGTGTCAGGCAGCGGCCCAGCTTATTTTTTCCTCGCGATGGAGGTGATGCAGCGGGTTGGCGAAGAGCTCGGCTTATCGCCACACACCGCTCAGGCGCTGACCATTCAGACCGCCCTCGGTGCGGCCAAAATGGCTAGCGCTGGCAGTCTCGACACAGCGCAGCTGCGCAGGCAGGTCACATCGCCTGGCGGAACAACGCAGGCGGCCATTGAGATGTTCCAAGCAGTCGGTTTTGAGGACACTTTCCGCAAGGCGATGAATGCTGCGGTTGACCGCGCGCAGAGCATGGCTGCAGAGTTTTCTCGCAAACCGTAAAATACCGACCCTATTGTCCGATTATAAAAATATACCGTTAATAAATAGAAAGGCTCAATTATGAACTCTCTCGGCGGAACCCCCATTTATCTGCTTAGCTTTGTGGTGCAAATTGTGACGTTTGTGCTTTTAATTCGCATGCTGCTGCAGTGGGTGCAGGCAGATTTTTTCAATCCGATCTCTCAAACTGTCTTCAAGCTCTCAGCGCCGGTCGTCGACCCTTTGGGCAAACTCTTGCCGACAATTGGCACACTCAACCTCGCTGCCTTGGCCGCTGCTATTTTGGTCAAATGGGGTTTCTATTTAGTCTTAGGCCTCAGCAGCGGCATAAGCTTTGTTGCCATGTTGGTCTATATACCCATCGCCGCTTTCGATCTGCTCTATGCCTTAATCGAGATTTACTTCTGGGGCATTATTATTTTGGCAGTATCGAGCTGGATTGGCACCACTTCGCACCCGTCCGTGCGTCTTGTGGGACAGATTGTCGATCCCTATATACGCCCTTTTCGCAACCTGATTCCGCCCATTGGCATGATCGACATTTCATCCATGGTTGCTATTCTGGTGTTAATCATGGTGCGCAATAAACTGCTGCCTTTGGCTGCGGGTCTGCTGCAATCTGTTTTAGGCTGATATTTGGGGCTCAGCACGCGGAATAACCCACACACGACGGTAGCGGAGAATAAAACCCACCGACGGATAAAAATTTATCGGGCAAATCGTTTCAGCGTTGTTGCGTTAACTAAACCAGCCTCTTAGACTCAGCGGCTCACTCGAATACATTGCATCTATGTCACTAAACTACGGCCAAAACTCTGTTGGTCTCGTTACCGCAGAAAAGGTACTTATCGACACGCCGCTCACGCTGGCGTGCGGCACCGTGCTGCCCAGTCACGAGCTAATGGTTGAAACCTATGGCTGTCTAAATACCGACAAGAGCAATGCGATATTGATTTGCCATGCGCTCAGCGGCCATCATCATGCTGCCGGTTTCTATGAAGGCGACGACAAGCCCGGCTGGTGGGATGACTATATTGGGCCCGGTAAGCCCATGGACAGCAATCGCTTTTTTATTGTCTCGCTCAACAATATCGGCAGCTGCTTTGGCAGTACCGGCCCAACCTCCACCAACCCCGCAACCGGCGAAGCTTGGGGCGCACAATTCCCCCCGCTGCGCGCACGTGATTGGGTTGAATCGCAAAAACTGTTGATGGAAAAGCTCGGCATCGACCGCTGGGCCGCAGTGATCGGCGGCAGCTTGGGCGGTATGCAAGCCATGCGTTGGTCTCTTGAGCACCCAGACAAAGTCGCCAATAGTATTGTGATTGCCTCATCAATGAGGCTCTCTGCACAAAATATTGCCTTTAATGAGATCGCTCGCCGAGCCATTAAATCAGATCCCCAGTTCTTCAACGGTGACTATTTAAAACAGGGCGCCGCGCCACGACACGGCCTCGCGCTCGCCCGCATGATCGGCCATGTTACCTATTTATCGGACGAATTAATGGGTCAGAAGTTTGGACGAGAATTGCGCTCGGGGGATTTTACCCAAGGTGAGAGCGCGCCCATTGAGTTTCAAATTGAGAGCTATCTCAACTACCAAGGGGATAAATTCTCAGGGGGGTTTGATGCGAATTCCTACATCCTTATCACTAAAATGCTGGATTATTTTGATCTCGCTCGCGAGTATCACAATAATCCTGTCGAAGCCTTTAGCCACGCCCAATGCGACTTCTTGGTGATCTCATTCAGCAGTGACTGGCGCTTCTCGCCCCAGCGCTCCCGAGAAATTGTCGACGCCTTAATTGGTGCCGAAAAAAATGTCTCCTACGCCGAAATTGAGTCAGACCAGGGTCACGATGCCTTTTTGCTGCCCAATCCACGTTACGAGCAAGTGCTGGCCAAGTATTTAAGCCGAGTGGCAGACCAACTTGAGGGCCAGGCGACATGAGTCAAGATCTAAGCTTTATCAGTCAGTGGGTCAAAGCAAACTCACGAGTACTCGACCTTGGCTGCGGCGACGGCACACTGCTGGCGGAGCTCAAGCAGCGCTTAGCCATAAAAGGTTACGGCCTTGAGATAGACCCTGTGTCCATTGAGCAATGCATCGCCAAAGGGGTCAATGTTATTGAGCAAGACCTCAACAACAGCTTGCACAATTTCCCCGACAACAGTTTTGACACCGTGATTATGACGCAGGCACTGCAGGCCATGCGCTACCCACACCTCGTGCTCGACGAAATGCTGCGGATTGGCAGTGAATGTATTATCACCTTCCCCAACTTTGGTCACTGGCGGGCACGTCTCTATCTCAGTATTTTTGGGCGCATGCCAGTAACAAAGCAGCTTGCCTATCAGTGGTACGATACGCCCAATATCCACTTTTTCACCTACCGTGATTTTGAGGTGTTGTGCCGCGAGCGCAATATTCACGTCATCAAAAAACAATTTGTCGGTGAACGATTTCCCGATAGGCAGCTCAAAAACCTGTGGCCCAACCTGTTCGCCGAAACTGCTGTTTACCATCTCAGTAAATAGTTATGCTTGGGCCTGCTGGTCCACCACGGAGGAACATACCCATGAAAACGATTCTCGCGTTACTCGCTCTACTCTGCACCCTCAACAGCCATGCAGACGACAAACTGTTCAAACAGCATGGTCAATATAAAATTTTCTACAGCGCTTTCAACAGCACGTTTATTGACCCCGACGTAGCGGTGGCCAATCAAATCGTGCGCGGCAAAGACAAAGGTCTCGTCAATATTGCCGTTGTCCGCACCCCCGGCACTGGCTTGCCGGCAGTGATTACGGGGGATGTTTACAATATTTTCCAGATGCGCACGCCGCTAAAATTTGTCGAAATTAGAGAGCAGGATACGATTTATTATCTGGCTGCTTTTGACTTCGAAAACGAAGATTTACTGACCTTTAAAATTTCGGTACAGCCACAGCAAGGCCAACCGGCCTACGCCCTTAAATTTCAGAAAAAAATGTATCACGACTAAAATGCATCGCCACTAAAATGCATCACCACTAAAATGCATCACCACTAAAATGCATCACCACTAACCCGTGGCGGGCGATTCGAGGAGCACTCATTGAAGGTAGTACTGGCCAGCAGCAATGCCGGAAAAATAAAAGAATTGCAGGACATGTTGGGAGGCTTGGGCATCGTTGTTATTCCCCAGCAGAGCCTATCGATACCTGACGCCGACGAAACCGGGCTGACCTTTGTTGAAAATGCCATTCTCAAAGCCCGCCAAGCCGCTCTTCTCTCCGGGATGCCCGCCATTGCTGACGACTCAGGCCTTGAGGTAGACCTCTTGCAAGGTGCGCCCGGCATCTACTCTGCGCGCTTTTCCGGCCCCGAGGCAAACGACCAAAAGAACAACGCCAAACTGCTTGAATTGCTTGCAGACGCGCCCCTAGAACAGCGCACCGCCCGCTATCAGTGTGTGATTGTCTTTATGCGCCACGGCAGCGATCCAACACCGATTATCTGCCAAGGTAGCTGGGAGGGTCATATCGCCCTCGCGCCCCGCGGTCACGAAGGCTTTGGCTACGACCCCCTGTTTTATCTTAAAGAGCAGAACTGTCACGCCGCCGAGATGCCCAAGGCTGAAAAAAACCGCGTCAGCCATCGCGGGAAAGCCACCGCTGAGTTACTGCACAAACTGAAACAAGGCTGGCCACCATTAACCTCATAAGCCAACTGCCGCCGCTGTCGCTGTATATCCACATTCCTTGGTGTGTGCGCAAATGCCCGTACTGCGACTTTAATTCGCACCAAGCCAGCCAAGAGATACCCGAGCAGGCCTATATCAAAGCGCTATTAGCGGATTTGCAGCGGGATCTGCCTTGGGCGCAAGGGCGACGGCTGTCATCAATCTTTTTTGGCGGCGGCACACCGAGCCTTTTCTCCGCCGCCGGCATTGGCGAAATACTCACCGCCGCAGAGCGGCTTATCGGCTTTGAAAACGACATTGAAATCACCTTGGAAGCGAATCCAGGCACCGTGGAGCAGACAACCTTTGCTGACTTTCGCAGCGCAGGCATCAACCGACTCTCCATCGGAATTCAAAGCTTTGACGACGCCCATCTCTTAAAGCTCGGGCGAATCCATGACGGCAAACAGGCGCAATCGGCGATCGCCACTGTTCAGAGCGCAGGATTTCAACGATTCAATATTGACCTCATGCATGGCCTGCCAGGACAGACTGTCGCAGAGGCTGCGAGGGATATTCAGTACGCAATCGATGGCGGCGCAGTGCATATCTCGTGGTATCAACTCACCATCGAGCCAAACACAGCGTTTTATTCGCGACCTCCAGAACTGCCCGAAGAGGACCAACTCAGCGACATTCAACAAGCGGGCATGGACATGCTTTTCGATGGCGGCTACGGCCAATACGAAGTATCTGCCTTTGCCAAGACCGGCCAACAGGCGCGGCACAATATCAACTACTGGGAATTCGGCGACTACCTCGGCATTGGCGCAGGCGCTCACGGCAAGATAACCCTGCCCTCGCACCAGCAGATTATTCGCACCAGCAAAACCCGCCAGCCAGATCACTATTTAAGCCGCGCCACCGCGGCACTGGCCAAGCAGCAAACGATCCCCAGCGACGAGTTGGCTATGGAGTTTATGCTAAACGGCCTGCGCCTGCGCGCGGGCGTGCCAAAACAGTATTTCACCGAGAGAACCGGCCTGCCCGAGCCGGCTATTGCCAAACAGGTCGCACGGCTACAAGCCCAGGGCCTACTTGAAATCGATGAACAGCGTTACCGCACCACGGCACTGGGCTACCAATTTCTTAACAGCGTTTTGCAAGGTTTTTCCTAACCTCGGCCTATTAATTTGTTAGAATCACCCATCCCCATTCGGCAAAAAATACTATGTTTGACGCAGCTGACACCCAAGCCAGCCAAAGCCAAGAAGAAACAGCAAAACTGCTGCGCCTCGCCACCTACGCCTCAACCTCAGTTGCCATCGTTTTAATTGCTGCAAAACTGTTTGCGTGGGCCGCGTCTGACTCAGTGAGTTTGCTGGCAACATTAATCGACTCGATGCTGGATGCCGTTGCCTCCATTATTAATTTAGTCGCCGTACGTCACGCACTCACACCCGCAGACAAAGAACATCGCTTCGGCCACGGCAAAGCAGAAGCCCTGGCTGGGCTGAGCCAATCGCTGTTTATCGCCGGCTCGGCAGGCTATCTGCTGATTGAGGCATGGCAGCGAGTCATTCAGCCCAGCGCCGTTGAATCGGTTGAGCTCGGCATTTTTGTTATGGCGATTTCTATCGTCGCAACCATGTTGCTACTGGCCTTTCAGCGGCATGTCATCAAGAAAACCAACTCCACAGCCATACGCGCCGACGCGCTCCACTACCGCACCGACTTAATGGTGAATGGTAGCGTCATTGTAGCGCTGCTACTCGCCAACGCAGGCTGGCCAGGCTTTGATGGTCTGTTTGCGGGTGCGATTGCCATCTACATTCTGTTCAGCGCGCGGGATATTATTGTCACCTCCTACGACCACTTAATGGATCGCGAACTGCCGGACGAAGACAGACAAAAAATCAAAGCTTTGGTCATGCAGCATCCAAAAGCCCGCGGCCTACACGATTTGCGCTCACGCCACTCCGGCACCATGACATTTATTCAACTGCATCTTGAGCTGGACGACGATCTCAGCCTAATGGCTGCACATAAAATTTCGGATGAAGTTGAGCTGAGTATATTAAATGCCTTTCCCGGCTCTGAGATATTGATTCATATTGACCCAAAATCTGCGGTCAAAACTGCCGCCCCGTCTGTTGACTCGCAACAGTAAAGAGTGACTCTCATGCCTTAAAAAGCGTGAGGCAAGAAATACCTGCGCATCGCCCAAAGAACACCCCTTGCAGCGTTTTTTTGCATTGAGGCCTGAGCCTTGGCAATGGTAACATGCTGCATTAAGACACCATTTTACATTTGCATTTACACACTGGAGATTTCCCTATGAGCGAACTAATCGTTCACACCACAGATGCGAGCTTTGAGAGCGACGTACTGCAATCCGACATTCCTGCGCTGGTAGATTTTTGGGCGGCGTGGTGCGGTCCCTGCAAAATGATTGCGCCACTGCTGGACGAACTATCAACAGAGTACGCCGGTCGTATCAAGGTCTGTAAAGTTGATGTCGATAGCAATCCTGAAACTGCGGCAAAATTTAATGTTCGCGGTATTCCAACGCTGCTGGTGTTCAAAAATGGCGCCGTTGAAGCGACCAAAGTGGGCGCACTGTCTAAAAACCAATTGGTAGAATTTGTCGACGGGCTTTTGTAGTTTAAAGCCAAGCATGTCCAGCATTTGCGGTCTTCGGGCCGCAAAAATTAACTTGCGCTTTGATTAATCGACGCTATACTTCAGCAAATTCAAGTTTTAATTTACTCCACGTTGGCTCCCCCACTGCCTGTCATTCGCGTACCGCCACTGCTGTACACGTCGACTGAGCCTAGATAGACCACTAAAATAAATCGGCTGTGAGCCCAACTCTTTTCCAAAACCCTATAGCAACCCTGAAAATCCTCCCTCTATGAACTTATCTGAACTGAAGCAAAAACCCATTGGCGAGCTTATCGAAATGACTGTGTCCGCTGGACTCAATGATCTCGCTCGCTCTCGCAAACAAGACATCATCTTCGCACTGCTCAAGCGTCACGCAAAAAGTGGTGAAGACATTTACGGCGATGGGGTATTAGAAATACTGCCCGACGGCTTTGGCTTTTTGCGCTCATCTGGCGCCTCTTACCTCGCCGGGCCAGACGATATTTATGTATCACCCAGTCAAATTAGACGCTTTAACTTGCGCACGGGTGACGCCATCTCTGGCAAAATTCGCCCACCCAAAGACGGTGAGCGCTACTTTGCCATGCTCAAGGTTGATGAAATCAACTACGAAGCCCCCGAACATGCCCGCAACAAGATTCTCTTTGAAAACCTGACTCCCCTCTTCCCAGACCAGCGCCTAGGCCTCGAAGCCGGCAATGGTTCGACGGAAGATATTACCGGTCGGATTATTGACCTTGTTGCCCCTATCGGCAAAGGTCAGCGTGGATTGATTGTGGCACCGCCGAAAGCCGGTAAAACTATCATGATGCAGAATATTGCTCAGTCTATTATTCGCAACAACCCTGAGTGTCACATTATTGTGCTGCTGATTGATGAGCGCCCTGAAGAAGTAACGGAAATGCAGCGCACTGTGCGCGGCGAAGTGATTGCGTCAACGTTTGACGAACCACCAACACGTCACGTGCAAGTTGCAGAGATGGTAATCGAGAAAGCCAAACGCTTGGTTGAGCACAAAAAGGACGTTGTCATTCTTCTCGACTCCGTCACTCGATTGGCTCGCGCCTACAACACCGTTATTCCATCCTCAGGAAAAGTACTGACCGGTGGTGTTGACGCCCATGCGCTGGAAAAACCTAAGCGCTTCTTTGGCGCGGCGCGAAATATTGAGCATGGCGGAAGTTTGACCATTATCGCTACAGCACTGGTCGATACCGGTTCAAAGATGGACGAAGTGATTTACGAAGAATTTAAAGGCACCGGCAACATGGAGCTGCATCTGGATCGAAAGATCGCGGAAAAGCGCGTCTATCCAGCCATCAACATCCGTCGCTCAGGTACCCGTCGAGAAGATTTATTGATGGATGAAGCCGAACTGCAGCGCGTGTGGATTTTGCGCAAACTCCTCCACGACATGGAAGACGTCGCCGCCATCGAATTTATGGTGGAAAAACTGAAAGGATTTAAAAACAACGCTGAATTCTTCGGGGCCATGAAGCGCAAGTAACCTTGCGCTAACCTTTTCTATGAAATATACCGACCTGCGCGACTTTATTGATTACCTTGAGAAGCGCGGCGAACTTGTGCGCATTACCCAAGAGGTTGATCCCTATCTCGAAATGACCGAGATCAGTGATCGCACCTTGCGCGCAAAGGGCCCTGCCCTGCTGTTTGAAAACCCCAAAGGCTACAGCGTCCCAGTTCTGTGCAATCTGTTCGGCACGCCGGACAGGGTCGCGATGGGCATGGGTCAAGAGAGCCTTTCAGCGCTGCGCGACGTCGGCACATTATTAGCCTTCCTCAAAGAACCCGAGCCACCAAAAGGTTTGCGTGATCTCTGGGAAAAGCGCCACGACTTCAAACAGGTACTGAATATGCCTGTTAAACAAATTAAACACCCTCCCTGCCAAGAAATTGTGCTCGAAGGGGACGCAGTCAATCTCGACACATTGCCCATCCAAACTTGCTGGCCAGGTGATGCGGGCCCCCTCGTAACTTGGCCACTGGTAATCACCCGCGGGCCCGATAAAGAGCGGCAAAATCTGGGCATCTATCGGATGCAGAAAATTGCCAAAAACAAATTGATTATGCGCTGGCTCGCCCACCGTGGCGGTGCTCTCGACTATCGCGACTGGCAGAAAAAATTCCCTGGCAAACCCTATCCAGTCGCTGTGGCGCTGGGCGCTGACCCCGCTACCACCTTAGGCGCTGTCACTCCGGTACCTGACACCCTCTCCGAATATGCATTCGCTGGGTTATTGCGCGGTGAAAAAACCCAGGTCGCTAAATGTCTTGGCAGCGACCTGCAAGTTCCTGCCACGGCGGAGTATATTCTCGAAGGGTTTTTATATCCGGGCGAAGAAGCCGACGAGGGCCCCTTTGGCGACCACACAGGTTATTACAATGAAGTAGAGCGCTTCCCCGTATTCACCGTGGAACGCATCACGCACCGCAAGAATCCGATTTATCACAGCACCTATACCGGACGGCCGCCCGACGAACCTGCGGTGCTCGGTGTTGCGCTGAATGAAGTGTTTGTGCCAATCCTGCAAAAGCAATTTCCGGAAATTGTCGACTTCTATCTGCCGCCTGAAGGCTGTTCGTACCGCATGGCGATTGTGAGTATGAAAAAGCAATATCCTGGCCACGCCAAGCGAGTGATGATGGGTGTTTGGTCCTTTCTGCGACAATTTATGTACACTAAGTTTGTCATCGTCACCGACGACGACGTGGATGTGCGCAATTGGGAAGACGTGGTCTGGGCACTTACCACCCGCATGGACCCAGTGCGCGATACGGTTATGATCGAAAACACCCCCATCGATTACCTGGATTTCGCGTCGCCGGTGTCTGGTCTTGGCTCGAAAATGGGGCTCGATGCCACCAACAAAATGCCCGGGGAAACTAATCGTGAATGGGGCGAGCCGATCAGTATGGATTCTGCCGTCAAACAGCGCGTTGATGATCTTTGGGACCAGCTGGGCATTAGCGTTAAGTAAACAGGCGCTAGTGTTGTTTGTGCAGGTATTGCAGGAGAGGTCGCAACAAATTTCTTACTTGAACACGCCTGATCTAGGCGCGGAGCTGAAATGCACTCGATTGTCGAACAGGCCATTGCCTTGCGCCGCAACCAGCAATACGAAGAATCTCGAGCAGCGTTAGCAGCGCTGATTAATGATATTCAGTATGGCGCCATCGCACACCTGCACACGGCATGGACCTACGACAACCAAGGTCTAGAGCAAGAGGCCCTTCCCCACTATAAGTCCGCTTTAGAAGGCACTCTCTCGCCCCACGATCGCCTTGATGCACTCCTAGGGCTAGCGTCCACACTGCGCAGTCTTGGGGAATACAGCGAAGCCTTGCACTATTTTGAGTGTGCTCTTTCAGAATATCCCAACGCCATTGAAGTGCAGCCCTTTTACGCCATGTGCCTCCACAACCTCGGGCGACACAAAGAGGCAACCGCGCTCCTGTTGAAGCTGTTACTCACCACGACCAACAGTGAGGCGATCAAAGACTATCAACGGGCAATTTCTCTCTATGCCGACGATCTGGATTGTTAATAAATGTTAAGGCAGCGCTTATGGGTGAATCCCTCGAGATCTTTTGCCGCTTAATCGCGACGAATATCAGACGCTGTACATCTATCCGACCTAAAACGGAGATTTGCCTTTGATCGACTACCGCCTAGCGGCCCCGCACGAATTGAACGATCTCAAGGCTTTTCTGTTTCGCCACGGCGCAAACCCTTGGAATCATCTTCCTGTGGACGGCGTCGATGCAGAATTCCAATCGGTCGTCGCCGGTGACGCGTCGGCGCTAGTCGCCTGCATTGAAGATCAGCCAGTGGGACTCGCGATTTTTTACCACCCTCATGCACTGCCCGAAGCCTATATCGCTTACAGCAACGGGCGCCCAGCGATTTATATCGCCGACGTCGTTGTTCATCAAGAGTTCAATGGGCGGGGCATTGGCAGCGGCTTGCTCTTGAATATTTTGGGTCGCGTGCCAAGTCTCGGTGCGGAGATGTTGGTAATCGATCGCCATGCGGAGAATCTCGCGTCTGCGGGTATGATGCGAAAGGCTGGATTTCAGGTACTGGCAACGTTTCTCGATCTCGATCGCCGCGATTCAGGCAATCGCAGCACCACCGTTCTTGGCTTGTATCTAAAGCCATAATGCGTCTGAAGCTGATAAAAAAAGGGGTGCCAATTGGCACCCCTTTTTTGTCTTACTTTTTACAAACGCTTCTTATTAACTCGCTAGGAGTCTCTTAGAAGTTGTAGCTGTACTTGGCATACCAGAAAGCACCGCTGAATCCCATTGGAGCGAATTCACTGTACTTGTTACCCGCGCCAGCAGCGCCGTTGTGCTTTGTAGAACCAGCTTCGTCAAAAATGTTGTTTCCGCCGATCATAATGGCAGAGTTTTCGTTGAGGTCGTAAGACACTTCAACATCAACTACGTTGACGCCAGAGTAGTTCAGATCCTGGTTTGAGTCATACCAGTCGCCGTAGTAAGACAGACGAGCAAGCATTCTCCAGCCGTCCATCATGTGGTTGGCAGACAGGTTGTAACGTGTATCAGGAGACATCTCTTCGATTGACTTTTCACGAACGTCATCAATGTACTGACCGCGCGACGTCACTTCAGTTTTAGTGTTGTTGTACGCTAAGTTCCAAGAAGTAGAACCGCCCAACCACTCAGTCTCAGTCGATACAACAAGGTCAAAACCACTGGTTTCTGTTTCAAAGTCGTTAGTGAAGAATCTGAACACAGCGATATCGTTAGCACCAGACACGCCAGAGGCTGTCAGTGTAGCGATATCAGCAGCTGACAAACTGAAGTCTTTTGACAATGTCAGACGATCAGTTACTTCAATGTTGAAGTAGTCAAGCGTTACGTCAAACTCGCCGAGGTTACCGAACAGACCAACGGTGAAGTTCTTAGACTCTTCTGGCTGCAGATCAACTGCACCGGCAAAAGCGGCTACTGGGTTAGAGGCTGGAATTACGCCCTTATTAACCAGAACGCCGTTGTCGATCAAGGTTGAAATGTTCGACGCGTTCAACTGGCCTGAAGTCGGTGCTTTGAAGCCTGTGCTTAAAGTTGCACGCACACCCATGTTTTCAGTCATCTTGTAGTTAGCGCCCAGCTTGTAGTTTGTGGTGCTACCGAAGCCGTCGAAATCTTCAAAACGGACAGCCGCTGCTAACAGCAGATCTTCGCTTGCATCCCACTCAGCATCAACGTAGATCGCGTCGTTTGCACGACCGAACGTACCGGCGATGTCAGGAGAGAAGCCTGGGAAGCCGTTTGTAGAAGTACTGAAACCTTGAACACCAAGGCCGCCGTCGATGTAAGACTCAGTCTGACCCGCGCCAATCGTGAACTCTTCTTTACGGTGTTCTGCACCAAACGCGACGTTCACGGTTTCGCTTACAGCGTAGGTAAAGTCAACGTTGAAGTTGGTATCAGTTTGACGGTAGAGGCCTGGATCAAAGTTGCGTGGAGAGTTTGCACCCAAGCTAGCGTTAACAGTATTGTTGATGTAGAAATCGCCTTCGTTTTCACCGCGATAAGCACTGACATCCCAAGTTAAGCCATTCTCCAACTCACCTCTCAAACCCATCATAAAGGTGGTGTCTGTTACGGTGCCACCAAAGCGTGGCGTAAAGCCGCCAGGAATGGTTTCGTTGAAGTTGAAGCAGTTGTCATCGGCTTTCAAACCAGCGATGGCAGCTGCAAGCGCCGCGCTTGATGGGTCGGCTGTTGACACCGCGTATTGACCGCAGTTGCCAGACATATCGCCAGTAGTATCGCCTACCAGAAGTTTACCGCCTGACGCATAAACACCGCCGCGAGTAAGCGGGTTACGGAAGTAGAATCCACCGTCAACATCTTTAGTCGCGTAGTTGCCGTAGCCGTATAATTCAACGCTGTCAGTCAGCTGGCTGCCGAAGTTAACGAATAATTTTAGGTCGTTATCAACAAATGGACGGCCCCACTTCTGAGCAGGATCCGCAACTGGGTAGCCAGCAGCAATCAGTGCCGCAGCATCGTTGCGCTGAACAGAGCGAACAGTTTCGTCGGAAGAACCGTATTCCAATGTCACGTTAGCAAAACCGTTAGCGCCCAGCTCCATGCCCATGTTGCCGGCGAAGTAAGCCATTTTGCCGTCGCCTTCAGTGTACTCGCCCATGCGAATTTCAGCACTGCCGCCTTCGCTTGCATCTTTCAACTTGAAGTTGATTACGCCAGCCAGAGCATCAGAACCGTACAGTGCTGCTGCACCGTCACGCAGAACTTCGACGCTTTTTAACGCCATGCCAGGAATAGTAGAAACATCAGCACCGTGTGAACCGTCTGAAATGCCGCCGGCTGACCAAACAATAACGTTTGCTCTGTGACGACGCTTGTTGTTAACCAGAATCAACGAGTGATCCGGCGCCATGCCGCGCAGCTGGAACGGACGGACGAGCGTAGCAGCGTCGCTGATAGGCTGGTCATTGACGGAGAAAGAAGGTACAGAATTACGCAGCAAGTTTGCTACGTCCATATCACCTTGGTTAGTCAGTTCAGCACTGGTGATTACGTCAACTGCCGCAACAGTATCAGTGGCTGATCGCGCTTTTGCACGGCTGCCCGTGGTAACGATTTCTTCAACCATGCCGTCTTGCGCAACTGCCATAACAGGCATCATTGTGGCGCCAGAAATAATGGCGGCAGCAATAGTGTTCAGCTTCCAAAAAGTGGCTTTTTTCATAGATCTCCCCCGAGATATGTGTAATATTTTAGTGGTTTTTGGGATGCCAACCATACCCAAAATAAGTTCTCTCAACAAGTATTAATGTCTACTCTTTAGGGTAGCTAAGTGCGAGCGTTAACATTTATTGTTTTCAAGGATACTGAACGAACGCTGTCGCCAAGCTCTAGTCGCACCATCTATAATGGCCAAAACCAATTGGACCATTAACATGCCAGACTTACTGACTCACAAAGGGTCTTGCCATTGCGGCAAGGTTCAATTTGAAATCGATGCGCCCGCAGACTTGCATGCCCACGCGTGCAATTGCTCTATGTGCTACCGCAGCGGTGGCGATCAGATGATTGTGCCAGCGTCGCGCTTTCGCTTGATCGCCGGTGCTGACGCGATTACAACCTATACCTTCAATACCGGCGCAGCCAAACATACCTTTTGTAAGTACTGCGGTATCAAGGCCTTTTATACACCACGATCAAACCCTGACGGCTTCAGCGCCAATTTGCGCTGCTTAGACCGCACACATATAAAGTCGGTTGTGGTCGAACCCTTTGACGGTCAGAACTGGGAGCTGCATGCTGGCGCTCTCGCGCATCTTTCCCGCGATGAGTAGTGTGTTAAGGTGGCTTAAGACTCACTGATACAACAATAACAAGCGGAGCAAAACCGTGGAAAAACAGCAGGGGCAGTTTTATCTCTTTGGGCAGCGGCGCTTCTTACCTTTTTTTGCCACCCAGTTTTTGGGTGCGCTCAATGACAACCTGTTTAAAAATGCACTGTTGGTGATTGTGGTCAGCGGGGGCGTTTCAGCCACCGCCAGTGACGCGAATTTTTTAACCAATCTCGCCGCCGGTTTGTTTATTCTCCCCTACTTTCTGTTTTCAACCACTGCGGGGCAGCTCGCAGACAAGTACGATAAAGCTTGGTTGATAAAACGTATTAAGTTTGCCGAGATTCTTATTATGTTAGTGGGCTGTTATGCCCTATTGACCAAAAATGTTGGCATGATGATGGGCGTGTTGTTCGCGCTAGGCGCCCAATCTGCGTTTTTTGGCCCGATTAAATACGCCATTATTCCTCATCACTTAGCCACCCATGAGTTAATGAGCGGTAACGCGCAGGTGGGTATGGGCACCTTCGTCTCCATTCTCTTGGGCACATTACTCGGTGCTTGGCTGGTCAGTTACGATCAGGGCACCTTGCTGGTTGGCATGCTGGCGATGCTCGTGGCGGTTGCCGGTTGGTTGAGTAGCTGTCAAATCCCACCGGCGCCAGCAGACTCTGGCGAGATCGTGCTGAGTTTTAACCCGTTTACCGAGACGCTGCGCAACTTTCGCTTTGCTCGGGAAGATATGTCGGTGTTTTACTGCATTGTCAGCATTTCGTGGTTTTGGCTCTTTGGCGGCAGCTTTTTAACGCAAGTCCCGAATTTTGCGGTGACGGTTTTGCAGGGCCACCCGACGCTTATTTCTGTACTACTGGGTGCCTTTATTGTTGGTGTGGCGATCGGCTCGGTTCTCTGCGCCAAGTTATCCAAGGGACAGGTGGAGCCGGGGCTGATTCCGATAGGTGCTATTGGCCTAACTCTATTTAGCACCGATATTTTCTTCTCATCTAATGCCTATCAGTTGGCGAACCCCGCGGCGCTCGATGTGCTTCCCCTGCAGTTTTTCACACTGACCAGCGCGCTGCGTGTGTTTTTCGACTTAACCGCTATCGGTTTATTTGGCGGCATTTTTATTGTTCCCCTCTATGCCTTGGTGCAATCGCGCACCGCCAGCAACAAGCGCGCTCGGGTCTTGGCCGCGAATAATGTATTGAATGCACTGTTTATGGTCGCTGGCGCTGCAGTGGGAATTGTCTGTCTGAGCGTGATACAAATGAGTATCCCACTGTTCTTTCTCACGGTGTCTCTGGCCAATTTAGTTTTTCTGTGCCTACTGCTTTGGCGTGTACCGGAATTTAAAACGCGTTTTTTAACTTGGCGGATACAGTAGAATAGCCGACCAACCCTAAGGATTTATTATGAAACTGTCATCAAAGATTATTCTCGGTATGGTGCTGGGCATTCTTGTCGGATTGATTTTACATGCGCTGAATGATGGCAGCGGCCAAGGGCCCGCCAGTGCTTGGCTGGTCGAATATGTATTCGATGTGGTAGGGCGAATCTTTATTGCATCACTTAAGTTGCTCGTGGTGCCCTTAGTGTTTGTCTCGCTGGTCTGCGGCTCTGCGGCGATGGGTGAAAATGTCAAAATGGGGCGCATTGCCCTAAAAACCCTGTCTCTTTATCTCTTTACAACCGGCATCGCGATTACCTTGGCGTTGGTTTTCGCCAACATCGTCAATCCCGGCGTTGGCATCGATACCGGCGCTGTTGCCTCGTTTAATGCGCCTACGCCGCCCTCTTTTAAAGAGGTATTAATTGGTATTTTCCCAACCAACCCGATAAAAGCGATGTCAGATGGCAATATGCTACAGATTATTGTGTTCTCAGTTTTGGTGGGCATTGCCATTACTCAGGCGGGCAATGCGGGAAAATCGTTATTGGCCGTATTTGAAGATTTTAATGCTGTGATCATGCGTATGGTGACGATCCTTATGCATCTCGCGCCCTATGGCGTGTTCTGCTTGCTGGCAAAACTCTTTACTGAACAGGGTTTCTCTGCCATACGCAACTTGGCGCTCTACTTCATGACCATGAGCTTTGTACTGATTTTTCACGGCACCGTTGTCTATTCAACCATTTTTGCCTTTATGACAAGACTCAACCCTCTGACACTGTTAAAAAATATGCGTCCGGCGATGCTGTTTGCTTTCAGCACATCATCGAGCAATGCCACGATGCCGATCACCATGAATGTGATGGAGACTCGTGTGGGCGTGCATAAATCAATCGCCTCCTTTACCGTGCCGCTCGGTGCCACAATCAATATGGACGGCACGGCGATTATGCAGGGTATCGCGACAGTCTTCATCGCCCAAGCTTACGGCTTAGACTTAAGTATGGCCGATTACCTCGCCGTGATTGCCACTGCCACCTTGGCCTCGATTGGCACCGCAGGCGTACCCGGTGTTGGGTTGATCATGCTCTCGATGGTGTTGCAGCAAGTTGGCCTCCCTGTGGAGGGAATAGGTCTGATAATTGGCGTTGATCGCCTGCTGGACATGATGCGCACGGTGGTGAACGTCACTGGTGACGGCATGGTGACGACCGTTGTGGCGAGAAGCGAGGGGCTGCTCGATGAGGCTGTTTTCAACGAGGTGTCGGATCGAGATCAGTACAACACTTAAAAAAACATCTGCGCGCGCGAGGACTGCGTATAAGCGTTCCAAGGCGCGCTAACAACTTTGCTTGCGGCATTGTGAATCACAAACGTCAACCATAGCGTCTAATGGACGTTCACGCGCAGCTCTCTATGAAACCGCTCGTGCAGACAGCAGGCGTTGCATTGCAACCATAACTACTACAATAGGTTTTATTCATGCCATTGGTTAATCGTAAAGGGAAAATTACCCTCGCCGCCCTTGTTCTCGGAATTGTCTTTATCGCTGCAATTGCCACATTAAAACCGGCACCGGAAAAGGCAAAGCGGCCACCACCACCACTGCTGATGGTCGATGTCATCACGGCGGCACCGCAGCATCTCCGCCCTCAGGTATTGTCTCAGGGAACCGTGGCTCCCAAGCGCGAGATTGATCTGATTTCACAGGTATCAGGCAAAGTCATCGCCGTTGCCGACGACTATGGCAATGGCAGTTTTTTCCGCAGTGGCGACCAGCTTATTCAAATTGAGTCAGACGAATATCAATTTGCCGTTGTGCGCGCAAAAGCCCAGTTGGCAAAGGCCCTTGAGCAAGTTGCCCTAGAGAAGGGGCGCTCGCGTCAAGCCAAGCGCGAGTGGCGAGACTTAGGGGATCGCACAGCCAACGCGTTGTTCCTGCGCGAACCACAGCTTGCAGCAGCAGAGGCTACCCTCGAATCTGCCCGCGCCGATTTAGACAAAGCCAATTTAGACCTCAGCCGAACTCAGATTGTTACGCCTTTCCAAGGCCGTATCAGGCAGACATTTGTGGATCTCGGGCAGTTTGTTGGCCCTGGCGCGCGCATTGCCAAAATTTACAGTACAGACGTGGTTGAAGTGCGTCTGCCGCTGTCTGATCGTCAAGTATCGCTGATCGATTTACCCGTCAATTTTGAAGATGCCGCAACGGCGAACTATCCAAATGTGACCCTGCGCAGCACGGTGGGGGACAGACATTACGAGTGGAACGGCAAAATTGTTCGCACCGAATCGTCGATTGATATTCAAAGCCGCATGACCTATGCCGTTGCAGAAATTCAAAATCCGTTCAAAGAAGATCCCAACAGTGATCGTCCGCCGCTCAGCATTGGTATGTTTGTCGAAGCGGAAATTGAGGGTAGATCTATCGCCAATGCGGTGCCACTGCCCAAACAAATTATCTACCGCGGCGATGAAATCTTGGTGCTCAATACCAACAATGAAATAGCCATGCAGAAGCTAACCATTGTTCAGTCCGATGGCGACTCGGTGGTCGCGGTTGATATTCCCAGTGGCACCCGTGTGGTTGGCACGCGCATTGGCCTGCCCGTTCCGGGCATGAAAGTAAACACCTCTGAAAACCTCGCGACAACCACCAATCTTGCCGAGGGTGAAGCACAATGAACACATCAATCGCGTGGTTTGTTCGCAACCCAATAGCGTCAAACCTTTTAATGATCTTGCTTCTGGTGGCGGGCGTTATCGGCAGCCTTGGCATGGGCAAAGAAGTCTTTCCAGCCACACCCGTAAACTTTATTACGATTTCCATGCCCTATCCTGGCGCAGGTCCCCGAGAAGTCGAAGAGCAGATTGTCATTCGAATTGAAGAGGCCATTTACGCGATAGAGGGCGTGAAGCGCATGTGGGGCCAAGCGCGGCAGGGCCGTGGTTCGGTGACAGTCGAAGTTGATGACAACTACGATATGACCAAAATGCTCAACGATATCAAAGGGCAGGTCGATTCTATTATTACGTTCCCCAGTGATGCCGAGCGACCGATTGTTCGCGAGGAGATCGCTCGCGAAGAGGTCATTCGGGTAGCCCTGTTCGGCGAGGCGGAAGAAAAAGTATTGCGCGAATATGGGCAGCGTATTCGTAATGAGTTAGCCGCTCTGCCAAATGTAGACTTTGTTGAGTTGTGGGGTGTGCGTGAGCCGCAGATCGATATCGAGCTCTCCGAAATAAATATGCGCCGCTACGGAATTTCATTTAACGATGTGGTCTCGGCGGTTCGCCAATCGTCTCTCAATTTGCCTGCAGGTACCATTCGCGCAGAGAGCGGCGACATTCAAATTCAAACGCGCGGTCAAGCGTATTATGAAGAAGACTTCAAAAACATTGTGGTCTCGAGTCGCCCTGACGGCACTGAAATAAAAGTCGAAGACATTGCATCAGTCATCGACGGTTTTGAAGAGCGTAATTTGCTCACACGTTTTAATGGCCAGAAGGCCATTTTTGTGGGTGTTAGCGTGGGTAAAAATCCCGACGTGATCGCCACCACAGATGCGGTAAAAAACTATGTTGCGGCAGGCCCCACTTTTTTACCCGCAGGCCTTGAACTGGCTACATGGAAAGACTTTTCCGGTATGTTTTCAGGCCGGCTGGCACTGCTCTCAAAAAATGCCTTTGGCGGATTGATCTTAGTCTTTATCGTGCTGATGTTGTTTTTGCGGCCGCAACTCGCTTTTTGGGTTGCACTAGGTATTGCGATCGCCTACATGGGCGCGCTTTGGGTGCTACCGAGCTTGGGGCTGACACTGAACATGATGTCGATGTTTGCCTTTTTGCTGATTCTAGGGATTATTGTCGACGACGCGATTATCGTCGGCGAGAGTATTTATCGCTATCAACAGGAAGGCTATGAGGGCTCGACTGCGGCCATACTTGGCACGCAATCTGTCTCCAAGCCTGTCATTTTGGCCGTGGTGAGCACCATGATTGTGTTCTTGCCGATGCTTTTCCTTCCTGGGATTTGGCCAAAATTTCTATGGGCCATTCCAACTGTCACCCTTGTTGCACTGTCTTTTTCGCTGATTGAGTCGCTGTGGATATTGCCATCGCACTTGGCCAACATGAAGCCTGAAAAACCGCCCACCACAAAGCTGGGTGTCGGTCTGCGAAATATCCGCAAGCGCTTTGCTGACGGTATGAAAGACTTCTCGCTCAACAGCTACACGCCCTTCCTTGAGAAGGCGCTAGACTGGCGCGCGCTGACACTCGGTGGATTTTTCTTGGCCTTCGTTTTATCAATTACGCTGGTCAGTGCAGGCTATATCAAGCAGCGATTTATGCCCGATGTCCCCTCAGATTTTATTTCGATGCGCATCGAAATGCCCGATGGTTACTCTCTCGACGGCAAAGTAGAGATAGCCAAACGCGCCGAACGGGCCGCGGCAATACTGCAGGATGACCCTGAAATACAGTCAAAAGTGGATGGTGAAAAACTCATCGCCAACCAACTCTCCTTTATGTATGGAGACACTATTCGACTAATGCTAGAGCTGCAGCCGGATATGAGCGGCGTGATCGATCCCAATCTGGTGGGTGAACGCTGGCAGAGTTTGATTGGAGAAATTCCTGAAGCAAAAGCATTTAGTGTGGATGCGTCCGCCGCGGGCCGCGGTGGCGGCGTGGGTGTTACCGCTGTGCTGACATCGACCAATCTCGACCAGCTCTCTGCCGCCGCGACTTACGTCAAAGAGCGCATGAGGGATATTCCTGGCGCGCGCAATATTCGCGATGACATACACTCTGGACGCTCGGATATCGATATCAACCTGCGCCCCTATGCCAACAGCTTAGGTATCGGCCTATCAGACGTTGCGCGACAAGTGCGCCAGGGCTTTTACGGTGCAGAAGCACAGCGCGTGCCCCGCGGTCGAGATGATGTACGCGTGATGGTGCGCTACCCAAAACAAGATCGCACGCAAGTAGACACCCTCGACACCATGCGTATTCGCACCGCAGCCGGTGCAGAAGTGCCTTTTTATTCCGTCGCTGAAGCAGCCTACGTGCCGGGTTACACCCGCATAAATCGTCAAGACAGACAGCGTAGCGTCAAGGTTTCAGCATCGCCTACGGCAGGCAAACTGTCGGTTGACGAAATGGCCGCGATTCTTTTCGCCGAGATCGGCCCCGAAATGACACAGCTTTACCCAGATGTCTATTTGGTCAAAGATGGAGAGCTTGCCGAGCAAGACGAGTTCTTCGCCTCGGCGATCAAGTTGTTCGTTTTAGCCTTGGGTATGATTTACATTTTGATGGCAGTCGAATTTAAATCTTACTTGAAACCGTTAGGGGTTCTGTCGGCGGTTCCGTTTGGCATTATGGGCGCTATTTTTGGCCACTTTATTATGGGCTTGAACTTCAGTGTGCTCTCATTTTTGGGGGTGCTGGCGGCGTCTGGTGTTGTGGTGAACGATAACTTGGTGCTGATCGATCGAATTAATCAGCTGCGCGCGGAAGGGGTAGAGATCAAAGCGGCGTTGATCCGTGCTGGCCAAGATCGTTTCCGACCAATTATTCTCACATCGCTGACAACATTTATTGGTCTTGCGCCCATTCTGCTGGAAACTAGTATGCAGGCCCGCTTTTTAATTCCAATGATCTGTTCACTGGCATTTGGTGTTCTGTTCGCCACCGTTATCACCTTAGTCTTTGTGCCCTGCCTCTATCTTGCAGGTGCAAATCTCAAGGCGCGCCTTGGGGGACAACCGCTGGATGACAATAACAAGAGTGCTGGGTTAGCGGAAACTAACCCATCGTAGACGACATCTTGCGGTGGGGTCATCCCCGCCGCAAATTTTCAATAGTAGGCCGTTGCTGTGGTCGTCAGCACCATGGGTGCGCCCACTTCTTCGCGCTTCACCACACCACACAACTGTTCAACCAGCTGCAAAGCAAAATCGATTGCCGTGCCGGGACCCTGACTGGTCACGCAGTTGCCATCAACCACTACACGTGCCGCGCCATCAACTTTCTTAGCTTGAAGGGACTGCTGATATTTCGGGTGGCAAGTAGCCGTTTTGTCGGCGAGCAGCCCTTTGCTGGCGAGTACCAGGGCAGGGGCGGCGCAAATAGCGCTATACAGCTTGCCCTGATGCGCCTGTTGGCGAAGTAGAATATCCAACGCCGGATGGGCTGCAAGATGTTCGGCACCAGGGATCCCCCCAGGCACTGCAATTAGGTCATAGGCCATTTCAACACAATGGTCGAGCATCTTATCAGCAACAATGTGCGTACCGTTGGCACCGCGAATGTGAAGATTGTCACCATGGTTAGCACTCGCCACCGTGACCTCAATTCCTGCTCTGCGCAAGACATCAATAATGGTTACCGCCTCCAGTTCTTCGGTTCCTTCAGCGACTGGTACAAGTGCCGTTTTTAACATGCTTTTCCCTTTTGATCAGTTACAGATATAAGTTACACTGTGCCGCAATTATGGCTAACTGTCACGGACTTGGCATGAAAATCTACATTATTAAACGGTGTGATGGGAGCATGTTGGGCAAAGATTCCCAGTGGACAGATGGCACTAATGCAGGCCAACTTTTCTGCACCCCACATCGCGATATCGCCCTCAATCAGTTGTTAGAGTTAAACGCCAAAGACATTCAGTTGCGCGCGCATGTTGTTGAGTGTGAAGCAGACCGTAAAGGGCGTCCCGCGCTGTTGCTGGAAAAAGAAGCTGCCAATAACAACCAGTACAACGCAGCCTAAACGGGAGCCACCCATTGTCCATTGAATCTCGCCTAGCATTGCTGGCGGCTTCGCCGAGCACGGCGCTACTTAAATACATTGTTCGCGGCATTGAAAAGGAGTGCCTGCGCGTCGGCAGCAATGGTCAGTTAGCATTCACTTCGCACCCAAAGGCACTTGGCTCTGCACTGACGCATCCCTCCATCACGACGGATTACTCTGAAGCGCTGCTTGAATTTATCACCGCGCCATCGACCTCCATCGACGAAGTTCTGCAAGAACTCCACGAAATTCATCGCTACACCTATCAACACATTGACGATGAACTGCTGTGGGTCAGCAGTATGCCCTGCCAGCTAGGTACAGATGACAGCATTCCTGTAGGGCAATATGGGTCGTCCAACATTGGCAAAATGAAAACAGTCTACCGACTCGGGCTAGGCCATCGCTATGGCCGACTGATGCAAACCATTGCCGGTATCCACTACAACTTTTCGGTGCCCGACGAGCTCTGGCGGGAACTGCAAAAGCAGGATGGTGACAGCGGGTCGTTGGATAACTATAAAACGGTCGGCTACTTTGCCCTTATCCGAAATTTCCGTCGATACTTTTGGCTGCTACTCTATCTCTTTGGCGCCGCCCCCGCTGTCTGTAAAAGCTTTGTGCGCGGTCGCGAGCATAACTTAGTGCCCGTTGGCGACGACAGCCACAGCCTGTATCAACCCTATGCCACATCGCTACGCATGGGTAAACTCGGATACCAGAGCGATGCTCAAAGCTCCCTCATTGTTTGCTATAACGACATTGATCAATACACCAAAACTCTTAAAGGCGCACTTGAGACGCCTTACCAACGCTATGCTGACATTGGCCTAAAAGACAGCGCAGGCAACTACAAGCAGCTATCGACCAACCTGTTGCAAATCGAAAATGAGTTTTATAGCCCTATTCGGCCAAAGCGCAATGCGGTCAACGGCGAGACGCCCCTCGAAGCCCTTTACAAGCACGGCGTTGAATATATTGAAGTTCGCTGCATTGATCTCAACCCCCTCGTCGCTGGTGGTATAGACAAACAAACCATGCAGTTTATCGACACCTTTTTGCTTCTGTGTCTGTTTAAAGAGAGCCCAAAAACCAATAACGATGAGTATCGTCAGATTACAGAAAATCAGCGCCGCACCGTGTCGCGTGGCCGCGACCCCGAATTAGAGTTGGTCGACGGCGATCAAGAGCGAAACTTAGTGGAATGGGGACTCGCGCTTATCGAAGAAATGCGCCCTATAGCCGCAACACTTAATAGTGCTCACGAAACAACCGACTATCTCGACGTTCTTGCAACCATGAAGGCGCGACTCGAAGGCACCAGCCTCACACCTGCCGCCCAGCTACTGGTCGAAATGGCCGACAATAATGAAACCTATTACCGCATGGCGATGCGCAAAGCCTGCGAGCAGCGAGAGCAGTTTAATGCCGTTGCGTTGGCCCCTGACGTGATCGAGAAATACCAATCACTGGCCGCGAAGTCTCTGCAAAAACAAAAAGACATTGAACAGTCCGACACCATCTCATTTGATGATTATCTGGCCGCCTATTACCAACGTGGCAGAATGATCGCCGAATCGAACTAGTCCGAGGAGACACCGATGAATTTTCCCAGCAATCGCGTTATCAACCTAGCCGCAGCCGTCGGCTGTGCCCTCTTAATAGTAGTTGCCATTGTTTATTTTCAAAACCATCTTGGACTTGAACCCTGCTACCTGTGCATCACTCAGCGCGTATTTGTGATTGGTGTTGGCATTATTTTCCTGCTGGCTGGCCTGCATAACCCGTCCCCATCAGGGCAAAAGGTCTACTCCGGTCTAGCCTTGCTGACGGCGGTCTCTGGTGGCTATTTCTCCTCGAAACAGCTGTGGCTGCAAGGTCTTCCCGAGGAGCAAGTCCCGGCGTGCGGCCCCCCGGCGGACTATCTTTTTGACGCTTTTCCGGCCTCAGAGGCAATTGCCATGCTGCTTCGCGGCGATGGTAGCTGTGCCGTTGTGCAGTGGCAGCTTTTTGGCCTGAGCATGCCCGCTTGGGTGCTGATATGCTTTAGCGGTCTGGCGCTAATTGCGATTTTCCAGCTACTGCGCAAATGATTAAACTCGCTATCGGTCTGCTGGGTCTCTGTATTTTTCAAGGGCTCGGCGAACTGGTGGTCAGACTGCTCGCCATTGACCTGCCGGGCGCCCTTCTGGGCATGATACTGTTACTCATCACCCTCATGGTTCGCCCTGCGCTGCGCGACTGGCTGGAAGGCATCAGCGGACACCTCATCACCAATCTGTCGCTGTTGTTTATGCCTGCCTCGGTGGGCGTTTTCTTTCTCAACCGCGATATTCTTCTGCAGTTTCCCGCAATAGTTGTCGTGCTTATCGGCAGCACAGGCCTCGCGATGGCCTTTATGGCATGGGTTGTTTTGCGCAGTGGCGTGAAACGTGACTGACTATCTCTTGGCGCAGTGGTTTCTGGTAAGCCAAACGTCGTGGCCAATTTTATTGTCTGTCGTGGGTTTTGTGATTGGCCTTTGGGTCTATCGCCGCAGCGGCCGCAACACGCTTCTGCACCCTCTCTTGATTGGCACGCCACTGATATTTATTGCGATGATCACGCTGCAGCTCGACTTCGAGTCCTATTACGAGGGAAACGGCCTGCTGCGCTGGCTACTCGGCCCTGCAACAGTCGCGCTGGCCATTCCCTTGGCGCAACAGATGCACCAAGTGCCTGCGCTGTTTAAGCCATTGTTTATTGCCCTTTTTCTGGGCGGCTTTTTTGCGGCTCTAAGTGCATTGTTGTTGGGTAAACTCGTTGCTTTAGATCAGCAGGTTTTACTCTCTCTCGCGGCAAAATCGGTCACCACGCCGATTGCGCTGGGGTTGACGCAAAAGCTCGGCGGCCTCACAAGCTTGATCACCGTTGCCGTATTACTCACGGGCATTATTGGTGTTTTACTGGCGCCAATGGTCTTTCGCCGAGGCAAAATTGACGATGATCGGTGGCAGGGATTTATTCTCGGCGTCACCGCCCATGCTATCGGCACGGCCAAAGCCTTTGAAATCAGCTCGCGCTGCGGTGCCTTTTCGACACTGGGAATGGGTCTAAATGGAATTTGGACATCTGTGTTTTTACCGTTGTCAGTCAGCTTTTTTCTGCCTTAAGTGTTTATTCTTAGGATTAAAACGAAGTAAACTGTTTATTCACTAGGGAGAGATAAGGACATTACAGCATGCTTAAAAATCTAGACACACTGAAGCAGCATTGGGGTGGCGTGAGCGACATCGTCGATCGCTGGCTCGATGAGCGGCGAGAGCTGCTTGTGAAATACTGTGACTTGGTCGAGATTCACACCTTTGACAGTGCCAACAGCACCCATGGCGAGAAATTGCAGCGTTTTTGTGAAGTCTTAGTAGATTATGTCTCGGTAGGTCATTTCGAAGTCTACGAAGAATTAGTGCGCGAAGGGAAAATATTTAGCGACAGCCAAGGTTTGAAGGTGGGCGCTGACTTAATGGATAAAATTCAACCGTCGACGGAAATTGTTTTGGATTTCAACGACAAATATCTCGCTACTGACGACCTCGATAGCTTAGCCGAAGACCTTTCTACGGTCGGCGAAGCGCTAGAACTGCGCTTCGAGTCTGAAGATAAAATGATTGAAGTTCTGCACAGTGCCCATCTCGCACAATTGCAGCAGCCAGCGTCAGTTTAGCCGTTCAACTCACCGTTTCAGCTGACCTATATTTCAACTGCCCATAAAAAAGCCCCGACATGTCAGGGCTTTTTAACGAGCTCATTGTCTTAGCAACCCACAACCTTAGTCGGCGCTGACATTGGCGTTCAACAGCTCTACTTCAAAAATCAGCATTTGATTGGGGCCAATAGGGCCGGTTCCGCCTGGACCGTAGGCTAAATCTGCAGGAATATAAAGTTCCCACTTGGAGCCCTGCGGCATCAGCTGCAATGCTTCAGTCCAGCCGGCGATCACTTGTGTCACGCCAAACGTCGCTGGAACACCACGCTTTACTGAACTATCAAACTCGGTGCCATCCAAAAGACGGCCCGCGTAGTGGACTTCAACAGTGCTATCAACGGTTGGCTTTGCACCGCTGCCGGCGCTGATCACCTTGTACTGCAACCCACTTGCGGTGGTAACAACGCCTTCTTTGGTGCCATTCTCCGCGAGGAATGCTTGTCCCTCTTTGAGGTTGCCTTCCGCCTGCAGTGAGAACGCTTGTTCTTCCGCTTGCTGCATTTCGTCACGCTTAGCCATCATCTCCGCTTCAAACGTTTTAACGGTTTCAGCGATTTGCTCTTCGGTCAAGGCCGGGGGCTGGTCAGTCAAGCCATCAGAAACACCTCGATTAAAGGCCTCGGTATCAATTTCCAAACCAATGCCACGGATATTTTTGCCATTGTCCATTCCCAAGAGGTAGCTAATGCGCTGGCTTTGGCTCTCTAGCGCAACAGCTTTGTCAGACGATCCGGACGACTGAGACTCACAAGCCACCAACGCAACGAGCATGGCAACAGGTAACATTTTTACGATCTTCATTTTAATTTTCCTTAGCATTGGTAGCTGTTTTTGACCTGCGATTGAGACAAATTTTACTGGGCAAGTTTAGGTTATTTTCTTGCGAGTATCGACTGCTGTAAGACAATCTAACCGTTTTCTGGGGTATTTTTTACATTTTCTCGTCAAGTTTACGATAGAGCAAATCCCACACACCATGCCCGAGTCGCTCTCCTCGCTTCTCAAACTTGGTCAACGGGCGATAGTCGGGCCGTGGCGAATATTGTTGGGGGCCTACGCAGTTCTCAAAACCAGGCGCCTCGTCGAGGACCTCTAACATCTGCTCAGCGTAATGCTGCCAATCTGTGGCCATGTGCAGCACGCCGCCAGGGGCGAGCTTAGCGCGTATCAGTTGAACAAACTCAGGCTGAACGATACGGCGTTTGTTATGTTTTTTCTTGTGCCATGGATCGGGAAAATAGAGCTGTAAGCGCTGTAGGGTATTATCGCCAATGCATTCCTTGAGCACATCGTTTGCGTCGGCAAGGTAGACACGCAAATTCGGCAGGGCGAGAAGCTTGGCTTCATTAATAAGCCGTCCCACGCCGGGCGGATGCACTTCGATACCAATAAAGTCTGTCTCCGGCTCGGCCTGCACCATTTCTAGCAGCGAATCACCCATACCAAAGCCAATTTCTATAACCAGCGGCGCGGTGCGGCCAAAAATATGCTCTGGGTTGATCGGGCCATCATCAAGTTGCAGCCCATACGTGGGCCAGCAACGCTCAAACGCACTGCGCTGCCCCTCGGTCATGCGACCGGCGCGAACAACATAGCTGCGGATGGATTTTTTGCGGTATTCGGGTCTAATAATGTCCATCAATCTTGTGTACTTTTTGGAGTGATTAAAAGCAGCCAGCCAACAATAAAGGCTGCGCCACCAAAAGGTGTGATCATACCGAGTCCGCCGATACCGGTCAGGGCAAGGGTATACAGTGAGCCGGAAAATAAGACAATGCCAGTCAAAAAACTTCTCGCCGCCCACAGCGGAGTACGACCCGCCAGCGGCAGACTGACAATGGCAAGTAGCGCGAGGGTGTGAATAAAATGGTACTGCACAGCGGTTTGATAGGTCTGCATAGACGCATCAGTCAGTACAGCCTTGAGTCCATGAGCGGCAAATGCGCCCAAAGCTACTGCAGACGCACCGCACAGCGCGACAATATTGATCCAGCGACGTTTATTCATAGCAATAAAAAAGCCGCTCAATGCGGCTTTTAGTCTCTTTCAAGGTTAAATCTATTAAGCTTCCATCAAATCGCGAACTTTTTTCATCGCGTTTTTCTCTAGCTGACGAATTCGCTCTGCAGAAACACTGTACTCATCAGCCAGCTCGTGAAGAGTGGCTTTTTGATCGTTCAACCAGCGACGCTGAAGAATATCGCGGCTGCGGTCGTCAAGGGTCTTGATGGCATCCGCCAAACGCGCTGTGCTATCGCCCTCTGAGTTGTCATCTTCGGCTAGTTGCGCAGGATCAGCACTTTTGTCTTCAAGAAAGTAGACGGGCGCATGGTAATTGCTGTCTTCGTCTTCGTCGGCAGGCGCATCAAAGGCCGCATCACGCGCGGTGAGACGCATTTCCATCTCGAGAACATCTTTTAACTGAACACCAAGATCTTCAGCGACCGCTTTCGCTTCGTCATCGGACAGCCACTGCAGTTCTTTCTTCGCGCTGCGAAGATTGAAAAACAACTTGCGCTGCGCTTTTGTGGTGGCAATTTTGACAATACGCCAATTGCGCAGAATAAACTCGTGAATCTCAGCTTTGATCCAATGCACAGCGAAGGAGACCAGTCGCACACCCTTCTCAGGGTTAAAGCGTCGAACGGCTTTCATAAGGCCCACGTTGCCTTCCTGAATCAGGTCGGCCAAGGGTAGTCCGTAGCCGTTGTAAGAGCGCGCGATGTGCACCACAAATCGCAGATGTGCCATAACCATGCGGCGAGCGGCATCAAGATCGTCGTTATAGTACAGCGCTTCGCCTAGCGCGCGCTCTTCTTCGATGGTGAGAATAGGCACAGTCGCAGTGCCTTGAATGTACGCATTCAAGTTACCGCCGGGTGACATCCACTCCATTGTTTGAAGGGCTTTGTTCATAAACGCCTCAGTAAATGACTATGTTTTGATTTTAGCACTATTCTACGACAGCTTCATAGTCTTTGGATTACCGTGCATTGCTAGGATTTTCAGTACTTAACGGGGCTCAATCGAGCGCAAATGTTGGCCAACAGCAACCCAAGCGCCCAATAACCCAACGACTCCGCCGGCCCCCACGAGGGCGAAAAACCCACCCAAACCCAATCCACGCAGACGAAATTGACTGTGATAGAGCCCGGCGAGCTCAGCGACAGCACCTTCCAGCCAAAAACTCAGAATTACCAACATCAAGGCTGAGGTCATGGCGCCAAATACGCCAAATAGCAAGCCAGTGTACAAAAACGGCCTGCGCACATAGGCATCGGTGCCACCGACTAACTTCACCACCACAATTTCATCTCGACGGCTTTGAATAGCCAATCGAATGGTGTTGCCAACCACCAAGATAACGCCGACACCGAGCGCGGCACCCAGCGCCAACGACAGTTGTCGCCCAATATCGAGTAGCGATTCGAGCTTTTGCAACCACTCCATATCGATCTGAACGTCATCCACCAGCGTCATATCACGTATTTCTCCAACCAGCCGGGCGGCATCACTCAGCAGCAGCGGCTGCACCAAAAATGCGTCCGGCAGCGGATTTTCGTCAAGATACTGAAGCGCCGAACCAAAACCCGACAGGGTTTTGAACTCCTCTAGCGCAGACTCTGCGGAAATATGTGTAACCGTGGCAACGCCCGACAATTTTTTTAGCTGGCTGGCCATCTCTTCAACCGCCGCGGGTCGCGCACCTTTTTTAACAAAAACGCTTATTTGCGCAGACGCCTCAATACCGCCACTGAGCTGGCGCATATTGTCAATACCGAGAGACAGCGCCGTCGGCAGGGTCAGCGCAATGGCGATGACGACAATGGTTAAAAGCGACTGAAAAGGCTCGCGCAGCATCTTCTGCAAGCTGGTCTGCAGAGTTGATCGATGGTGATAGCGGTAGCCGCGCCACTTATCACCGCGACTGATGACGTTGCCGCGCGCGCCGCGCTGATTGCTGTCGCGAGATTGACTGTTAGTAGCCACCGTAACTCACCCCGTCTTGCTCTAACTCGCCCTGATTAAGGCGCATAATCCGTGTATTCATTCTATTGATCAGGTTGATATCGTGACTCGCGATGAGCACCGTGACACCAACATCTTGGAAGCGCTTAAACAGCGCCATAATCTCGGCAGACAACTGCGGATCGAGGTTTCCTGTCGGCTCGTCGGCCAACAGTATCTTAGGCTTGTGAACAACCGCGCGGGCGATACCTACGCGCTGTTGCTCGCCCCCCGAGAGTGCGATGGGGTTTTCCTGCTCTCGATCGAGCAAGCCAACACTGTCGAGTGCGGCGCGTACCCGCCGCCCAATATCCGCTGGCGAGTAACCGGCTACTTGCAACGGTAATGCCACATTCTCAAAGACACTGCGATCAAAAAGCAGCTGGTGATTTTGAAATACCACGCCTACCTGGCGACGATAGAAAGGCACTTTGGCGCGAGGCAGACGATTGAGGTTTTTACCGTTAATTAGAAGATTGCCCGAGGTTGGACGCTCGATCAGCATCAGCAGTTTGAGCAAGGTGCTTTTACCGGCCCCCGAGTGGCCGGTAAGAAAGGCCATTTCGCCCGCATCCATTTCAAAGCTAACATTGCGCAGTGCTTCAAAACCGCCTTCGTAGCGTTTACTGAGGTTATCAAACCGTATCATAGGTGCATCACTCGCTCTGAATCTGCCCTAACAAGCCTAAAACAAAATCTTTTGCTACAAATGGCTGTAGATCATCCACGCCCTCGCCCACGCCAATGTAGCGAATGGGAATTGGAAATTTTTCGGCCAACGCAAACACAATACCGCCCTTTGCCGTGCCATCAAGTTTCGTTATGACAATGCCCGTAACAGCTGCTGCCGCACAAAACTCCGCGGTTTGGGCAATAGCGTTTTGACCCGTCCCGGCATCGAGCACCAAGAGCACCTCATGGGGCGCTGTGGCGTCTAATTTGCCGGCAACGCGGTGAACTTTCTTCAGCTCTTCCATTAAATTACTTTTATTGTGAAGGCGGCCAGCGGTGTCCGCAATAATGACATCAATCTGTTTGGCGCGAGCTGACTCGATCGCATCAAAAATAACGGAGGCACTGTCAGCACCCGTATGTTGGGCCACTACGGGGATATGATTGCGCTCGCCCCAGACCTGCAGTTGCTCAACGGCAGCCGCGCGAAAGGTGTCTCCGGCAGCTAACATGACCGACTTACCCTGCTGTTGTAACTTGCGCGCCAGCTTGCCAATGGTTGTGGTTTTGCCGACACCGTTGACGCCAACAACTAAAATAACAAATGGCCCAGCGGGACGATCAATCTCAAGAGGTTTTTCGCTCACTTGCAACTTTGCCAATAGAATCTCTTGCAGCGCGACTTGCAGCGCTGCACCGTCTTTTAGCTCGGCGCGACTGACACGGCGAGTCAACTCATCGATAATCGTCCCCGTTGTCTCAATGCCAACATCCGCCATTAAAAGCAATGTTTCAAGGTCATCAAGAATTGTTTTATCAATGACTTTGGCGCCAAGAAAGAGATCACTCAGTCCCTGACTGGTGCGCGACAATGCGCGCTGCACTTTCGCGCGCAAGCTGAGGGGTTCGGCAGCTTTCAGTTCTACTGTCTCTTCTGCGGCTGGCGATTTGTCACGTCTAAAGCGATCAAAAAAGGTTTTTTTGGGCTTTTCAGCAGGCATATTATCGGTTGAATGTGAGTCCATTAAGGTTCATTTTTAATGTTGGTTGTGATCTGGTGTATCCTACCATCTTGCTTGGTTTAACGTGATAAAAGTAATTAAAAAGGAGTGGCCTTTTGGCAGCAAATCAGCGAATTCGCATTATCGGCGGAAAATGGCGCAGCCGCCAAGTCGGCTTTCCCAGTGTCGACGGCCTGCGACCCACCGGCGACAGAATTCGTGAGACGCTTTTTAACTGGCTCGCGGCAGACTTGCCTGGCGCTCGCTGTCTGGACCTATTTAGCGGCTCGGGCGCACTCAGCTTTGAGTCTCTGTCCCGCGGTGCCGCCTGCTGTATTGCGCTCGAGCAACATCCAAAAGCCGCAGCATCTCTCGCGGAAAACAAAGCACTGTTGAATGCCCAAGAATTGATCATTTTAAATAAGAACAGCCTGCTATATTTGCAAAACCAACCAGAGACTCCTTTCAATATAGTCTTTGTCGACCCCCCTTTCGCACTTAATTTGGCCACCGCTGTTTGTGCACTGCTTGAGTCAAACCATTGGATCGCGCAAGATGGTTTGATCTATTGCGAGCTAGCGGCCACACAAAACGACTTCAGCCCACCCTCAAATTGGCAAGTGGTGCGCAGTAAAGTGGCAAGCGGCGTAAAATATATTCTCTATTCGCGCATTGAGCCTGCAGGCTTATTTCAGTAATATGCGCGATCTCTATTAGGGCGGAACCTGTGCATGAAGACTATCGTCTACCCCGGCACCTTTGATCCAATCACAAATGGACACATTGATTTGGTTGAAAGAGCCTCGCGCTTATTTGACAAAATTGTTCTGGGCATCGCGACCAGCCAACGTAAAGGCCCTTTGTTTGATATTGATGAACGTATCAAGTTAGCCTCGGACGCATTGAGCCATGTGCCCAATGTGGAGATTCTTGGTTTTGACTACCTGTTAGTGAATTTTGTCAAAGACTGCAAAGCAGATGCGATTATGCGTGGCTTGCGCGCAGTGTCTGACTTTGAGTATGAATTTCAGTTAGCTAACATGAATCGTGCACTGTCGCCTAATGTTGAGAGCGTTTTTCTCACCCCTGCTGAGCGCTTTTCGTATATATCGTCGTCGTTGGTGCGTGAGATTTCCTCACTCAATGGGGATGTATCAAAATTTGTTCCTCCGAATGTTGCCGCCGCTTTAAACGAAAAATTTAAGCGCTAGGTCGCTAAATGCTCAGTGCTTAGCAACTATGCACTAAGTATCAAAGGCGACACCGTCAGTCGACACAGCTGTCGAGCAATCAACGCTGACAGCTAGGACAAAAAACGGAACTGCGCTGCCCTAGGCGTATGTCGCGCAACTCTTTTTGACACTGATAACAGGGTTGCCCTCCGCGGCCATAGGCCATCAATGTCTGCTGGAAATACCCCGGCTCGCCGTTACCATTGACGAAATCTCTCAACGTCGTCCCGCCCTGCACAATGGCCGCCTGTAAAATATCTTTAATATTGACCGTCAACTTTTCATAGCGGACACGCGAAACCTTTCCAGCCTCGCGATCGGGCCTGATACCACTGCGAAAAAGTGCCTCCGCTGCGTAGATATTCCCCACCCCGACAACAACATGGTTGTCCATAATAAACGGCTTGATGGCCATCTTGCGGTTGCGCGACAACAGAAACAAACGATCGGCGCCAAAGTCCTCGGTCAACGGCTCGGGGCCAAGATGGTCCAACTGCCGATGGCCGTTTTCAGACCAAAGCCACGCGCCAAAACGGCGGGGATCGTGGTAGCGCAGGCATTTGCCGTTGCTCATCAGCATCTCAATGTGATCGTGCTTACGCCGCGCTTCGCTGGGATCGACAAGACGCAGGCTTCCACTCATGCCCAAGTGCACCATCATTGAGCCTCTTTCCAGTTGGAGCAAAAGATATTTGGCTCGCCGCGTCACCGCAACGACCCGCTGCCCTTGCACAATCTCACTTATACCACCCGTCACCGGCCATCGCAGCGAACCATTATGAACGGTAAATTGTGCTATAAGGTGTCCTGTAATATGCGGTTCGATACCTCTGAGGGTGGTTTCTACTTCGGGTAATTCGGGCATTTTCTTCTCTTTAGGGGCATGATTTTTACCCTTTCGGGCCAAATTCTGTCACACTGCTAACATAGCTTTTTGCTAGCTTAACTGGGTAGCAATCTCAAGAATAGAGGCACTGGTAATTTTACTAAAAACCAGTAGAATGCCCCCCTAAATAAAATTTGCTATTTGTAGGTTGACCATTTATGGCGCTAGGAAAAAGACGTAAAGACGAGGAAGAATCAAATATCGATATGACGCCAATGCTGGACGTCGTCTTTATTATGTTGATTTTCTTTATTGTGACAGCATCGTTTGTCAACGAGTCGGGCCTAGATGTCAATCGACCACCCACATCCGACGAGCCGCCGCCCGAGCAAGAGAACACCAATATCGTGTTCAGGGTCTCTGAGTCTAATGAACTAACGCTTGAAGGTCGCAGAATTGATATCCGAGCCGTCCGTGCGAACGTTGAGCGCATGCACGCAGAAAAGCCTGAAGCTAAAGTGATTGTTAGCGCACATCCTAAGTCGAAGACTGAAATGTTTGTACAGATCTCCGACCAGGCGCGTGAAGCTGGCGTCTACGATGTCTCGCTTTCTACTGACGAATAGTCGACTGATGAATAAGTGACAAGCAACTCAATATTGAAAAGCCCCGCAGTGCGGGGTTTTTTTTGCCCTCTTTTTTATGCCTCCACACAGAGTTCCATTCGTTAAAATTTAATGCTACTTTGACACATTGGCTCATCCGGCAGGCACTCAAGCACTGCATCACCACAGGACTACAAAAATGAAAAATAATGTGCTGTTTATTATTGGGCTGCTTCTCTGCGGGTCAGCAGTCGCATCCGAATTCCCTGGAATTGAAGCATTAATGACCGCTGAAGAGCAGCAGGCCGCCGGCATACAAAAACTCACAGTAGCCGAGAAAGAGGCGCTCAATAAATGGCTGATTCGCTACACCGTAAACGAAGCCCCAGTTACACAAATCAGCGGTGCTGAGACTGAAAAAGCAAAGATCGAAGGAATTGTTTCGCGCATTGATGGCGCCTTCAATGGCTGGACGGGAAAGACCGTTTTCAAATTAGAGAACGGGCAGGTTTGGAAACAGCGCCTGCCAAGCACTTGGATATATTCCGCCGAAAGCCCTAATGTTAAAATCACTCGGAATTGGTTGGGATATTACGTTATGGACGTTGAAGGAAAGCGTCAGGTTGGGGTCTCAAAAGTTAAGTAGGCCATTGCCCATAAATAACTGCTGATCAATAATTGCTCATCAAAAAAGTGAATCTATATGACGACGGCAAATCTTAATGGGCATTTAAGACAGGCCATCAGCGCACTTGAGTCCGGCCGCTTTAAAGATGCCTTACACACGTGTGGCGGCATTTTAAACCAGCAGCCCAACCACTCAGATGCGCTCCACGTTGCGGCACTCTGCTCTCGCCAGCTAGGCAATATCGGCGACGCACTCAGCTATTTTGAACGCTGTATCAAAAGCAACCCACGCCAACCGGCGGTTTTAGGAAATTACGCCAACGCTCTCAACCAAGCAGGGCATTACGCGCAGGCCAACAGCGCCTATCAATCTGCAAATGCGCTCGACAAGCGCAACCTTGATGTACTTTATAACTGGGCCAATCTTCTCAACCTAAAGCTAAATAGAAGTCATGAGGCGTTGGCACTAATCGAGTCAGCCATACTGCTAAACCCTAAACAGAGTCGACTCTTTGTTTGCCGCGGAAACATTCGCAGAGCGCAAGACCAGTTTGAGGCAGCCGACCTCGACTACAATACAGCCCTCAAGTTAACACCTAATCATGTCGACGCACTGCTAAACAAAGGTATTGCCTATCGCGCGGCGGGCAATCCAGCAGCAGCGATTGAGTGCTATAAACTTATCATCGACGTCAACCCAGAGAACAGCGGACTTTGGTTCAACTTAGGCTGTGCCTACTACGATATCGGTGACAACACCCAAGCTGAAAACTGTCTTCTGAAAGCGCTTGATCTGAGCCCAAACTTTGTCCCGGCCCATAATGCTCTCAACCAACTTTATTGGGTGTCTGAACACGACGACAAGTTCATGCAATCCTACGAAACGGCGAGACAGCGGCGCGCCTACGACGAACACCTTTTCCTCGCGCAGGCACTGACCCTCAGCAACGCCAAGCGCGACCAGGATGCCATCGATATTTTGTACGAAGCGCTGCGCTACTTCCCAGACAATGCCAACCTCTTACACTCCTTGGGTGCGATGTATTCAAAGACCTCAAAGTCAGCAAACGCATTGGAACTGTTCGAGCAGGCGCTTAGGAAGGCCCCCAACAACAGTCGCTATCGCATTGATATGGCTAACGCATTGATCGTCCAAGGCGACTGCACCCGCGCCTTAGAACATCTTGACCATGCGGGTCAATTCGCGCCTTTAGATCAGGAAATTTGGGCCTACAAAGGAACCTGCTGGCGGCTGCTGGGAGATGACAGAGCCGGCTGGCTGAACAACTACGAGCAGTTTGTGGATGCTCGCCTTCTTGACGTGCCAGAAGGCTACGACAATTTACAGCATTTTATGCACGAGTTGCGTCATGCTCTCCTGTCGTTGCATAAAACCAAACGCGAACCGCTAGATCAAAGTGTCAGGGGTGGGACCCAGACGCTGGGCAACTTGTTTCTGGTGAAAAATCCAGTCATTCAAGATTATAAAACTACCTTAAAAACGCGTATTCGCCACTATATCGACGCTTTACCCACCGATGCCAACCATCCTTTTTTGAACCGAAAAATGCAGCATATCCAGTTTTCGGGCGCTTGGTCAGTGAAGTTGATCAGCCAAGGTTTTCACACCAATCACGTGCACCCACAAGGCTGGTTGTCGGGCAACAGCTACATTGAAATACCGAAAGAGATTACGCCAGAGGACGCTAGCCAAGCGGGTTGGTTTACGTTGGGACAGACATCCATGCAACTGGCTGGCAGAGAACATCTGGCAGCATCTTACTGTCCCGCCGAAGGTATGAGTATCTTATTCCCAAGCTATATGTGGCACGGCACTAATCCCTTTAGCTCGGATCAACCGCGCCTTTCAGCGCCTTTTGATGTTAAACCGATTACATGATGCGTGCCCTGAGATGGGCGGTCAGAGCAGTGGATATTTTGAAATAATAATGTCTTCAAGCGGGGCCAAAAATGGTCGGTAATTCTTCCATTGATCAATCGCATGGTTATAAATAGGCTTTCTTACCTGTTCAGAACTCGGCGTCGCCACCGCCCGAGTGTTTTTATGGTAGTCGAGACAACAGGGCTCAAACTCCAGTCCACAATAGTCAAGTATCCGTTGCGTATGTAATTCGAGATCAGCAACCAATTCCTCGTAGGTTACCGACAGTATCTGCCCCGGCAACACCTCATCCCAGTGCGCCATAAGTTCAATATAATCATTGTAATAACGCCCAATGTGCGCCAAGTTATATGAATACTCAGAGCCTTCTGCAAAAAAGTGCTTGTACAAACTCCAACCACTGCCCATCGGGTTACGCCTCACATCGATAATTTTTGCATGCGGAAATACTGTTTTAATTAAACCGATGTGATGGAAATTAGCAGGTAATTTATCAATAAAAAAAGGCGCATTTTGCCGCAACGGTTTTGCATAAGCTAAATAGCGCTCACCTAGACGAGCGCACTCTTCCGACGATAAATTGTTGAGTGCATTTAATAACTGGCCCGGCCCACGCCCGCCAGATCGATCTAAGTCTCTTGCGATGCTGACGATTTCTGTCATCTCTATGGTGCCGTCAACCTGACTGTGACTCGACAAAATTTGCTCAACAAGGGTTGAGCCGCTGCGGGGAAGTCCAACGATAAAAATCGGTTCATGAGAAGAATGGCCGAATGTCTTTTTTTGAGAAAAATATTCTGAATCAAAAAAATTAATTAATGCTTTATGCTGACTGATATATTGATAGTTTCGAAATTTACTGTAACCGTCATTTGCTTTTTTGTAATAGTTAAAGCTCTCTTCAAATTGTTGACGATCCTCTAACGCTTTGCCAAGTGCAAATTGAATAAGGATTTTGCTTTGTTCTGATAGTTTATTTTCATCAATTAATTTTTCCATATTTTTAATTCCATCATTGGAAAAAAGATAGATATTTAAATTAGCTAAATTCCAATACGACTCTCCGATCAGAGGATCAACAGCAATCGCAGACTTGAAACTTTCAACAGCGCTCTGTGCGCGTCCAATAATTTTCTGCACATTCCCTAAGCGCAAAAAACACAGCGCTCGCTGCTCATGAAAATCTGCCAAAACAGTGTAAATATCAGCAGCCTCAACGTAGTGGCTCAAGCTTATTAAGGCCGCTGCCTTTACCGGATAGATTTCAATTTCTTCTGGCGCTAGCTCAATTAGTCGCTGGCATTCGCTCAGCGCTTCATGTGCTTTTTTGTTATACATTAATGCGTTTGCATAGGCGACGCCGATTTCAATATCATCAGGTCTCAATGTTTTGCATTTTTCTAAAACAAATAAGTGATCTTCAACATGACCTGCCTTTAGTGCAAGCTTTGACATTAATTGCAGCGCGCCGATTTCGTTCGGTATTTTATCGAGTATCAGACGAACAAGTTGATCTGTTTTTTGATAATTTTCATGCGCAAAATACTCTTGAGCTTCGGCAACTTTTGCATTAATTATTTTTACCATTTGCAACTGCGCTAGTGCTTTTTTACTCTGCGCATCATCACCAATTTGTGCAAAATAGTCGGCCAATAACTGCCAGCACTCTTCTATTTCTGGACGCTTAGTGGCAACTGATAGAATGCGCTTTATCGCTTCTTCAGTATCGCCTTGTGCGTGTATTATTTTTGCGAATGAAAGTATTGCGTCAATTGATGTCGGTAATTTTTTTAATACAATTTCAAAGCATCTTTTTGCGTCATTGAGCTTATTGTTTAAAAAGCAGGTGTTCCCGAGGGCGAGTTGAATTTGATTATTTTGTGGATTTTCATCCGCAGCAATGCGAAGTTTTTCTTCGAGTTCGGCCGAACTTAGAGAGGGTAAATTGATGAGGGATCTATGATCTTTTTGTGATTGAAGTATTTTTTGCATCGCTGATTCCAGACATACTCAAACGATTCTCAAGGAATCGGCTCACCCATTTTCAAGCATGCCATGTCGCTTATAATTTACACACTTCCTACACTGCGCACTAGGCATGAGACACTAAACTACGCTGCTTCCGGAGCAAGCAAATTGTCCTTCGCAATCAAAACAACCTATTCAGCGGTTAATGGTCCACGCCGAGTAATGGTTTTCATCGTCGCTTGTGATGCTTCGCGAACAGCTTCTCTCTGGCTCGCGGTGTAGCAGGTTTTTTGCTTAATGAGTTTCCCGACTATTTTTTCATAGGTACAAACCACTGCGTTGGGATCTTTCTCAGCCGTTGCCGTTTCGGTCGCAGTTTTCGCTTCGGCAACCTGAGATTGCTCTATGGTATTGTTATTGACGCAGCCGGTTAAAAAAATAGCGGCGAGTGCGGCGCTGGTGATCATTTTTACAGTAGTCATCATGTATCCTTTATTCGTTAGCGTTAATCTGGCCTTAATTATAACCATTAATGGCAATATATACTGCCATGTCAAAGTAATACTTCCAGTTGTGATTGATAATTGCGCCAGCGGGCAAGGGAGCTCTCGTATAGCGGTTGACGTATTTGCCAAACACTGGCCGTGCTCACGGTATTACGCAACCGATAGAATGTAAGACAAGCCTCGTTCCAGTCTAGTTGTAGTAATTTAAGCACTTCCGTAATCGCAGCCTGTGGATTGCGCACAAGATTGTCGTAGTCAACCACAGTGATTGTTGTTGGAAACAAGCTTACCCAGTGATCAACTAAACGGGTTAGTTGTCCCGCATAAAACACAATATCTTCAAGATCACAGGCATAACTCATATCGCGCCCAAAGCGGTGTGAGTAGATCGATAGAGCGGTATCGAGCAGCGCGCGCTGGGTGATAATTATACGGGCATTCGGGAAAACGGTTTTAATCAGTCCAATGTGTAACACATTGTCGGGCCGCTTGTCGGTGACAGCGGTTCCTGGCTGGGCCCGCGTCAGCAGCTCCTCTTCGTAGTTATTTGCGATAGTCGCCAAAAGCGTGCCTGAGTATCCTTCAGCCGGAGGCTTTTCAGCGTTAAGTTGCAGCGCCACTTTAGGGAAATAGTCCAGTTCTCCGCCCGCAGTAAGATTGGGATGGGCTGCTAACATTTGCTCCAACAACGTGGAACCGGAGCGAAACATGCCGCAGATAAACACGGGGGCGGCCGTGTTGGTGGAGGCAAAACGATCGAACCACGCAGCAGAATAGCGCTCAAGCAGATGATCAACACGGGCTGACAATGCACTTTGATCAAAGGGGCCAACCAGCTTCTTGTTGGTCGAATTGGCCAACTGCCAGCTTGAAAATGCGTGGGCATAGTCTCCCTTCTGATCGTAAAGTTTTCCAAGGGCGTAACAGCAATCTACGCGATCATCGTCCACGAGTGAGGGGTCGGCCAAGAGCGCTTTCAGCCTGTCAATTGCCTCGGAGATGATGTCTTTACTGTCCTCACGAGGGTCGATCGCCATGGCTATTCGAGCGGCGGCTTTGCCGTGGTTGGGTGCGATATGTAGAATTTTTCTAAAGCATTCAGTCGCGGCGTCTCTCTCTCCAGCATCTTCATGCAAGTTTCCCAGATTGTATAAAGCGTCAATATAATTGGGATTGCAGTCTAGCGCTGATTCGAGATGTCTCTTGGCGAGTGTCGGGCTAGCTAACCTTGTCGAGTATAGATTGGCGAGGTTGAGGTGCACTTCTTCTGGGTGATCAACATCTTGATCTATGGCCTGCTGATAATGAATGACGGCATTTTTATAGTCTCCCGATCGCGTGAGAAACCAAGCATAATTAAACGACAGATCAGGGTGCTTAAACTGTTTGAGCAGGGGCTCAAATACTGTTGGTGCTCGGGCAAAGTCATTTTGACTTACATAGAGCTGGGCCAGTGTTATTGCGTATTGAAGGTTTTGCGGCACGCGCAGTACTAGCACTTTTAACGCGCTCTCGGCGGCAGCATAATGTTTTAAATGCAGTGCAATTTTTGCCTTAAAAGACAGCGCACCTTCATGGTGTGGCTCTAGATCTAGAGCTTGATCGACCAATGATTGGGCAGCGTCAAATTGCGCTTGTCGAGCAGCGTGGTTGGCCTGGGACAACAGATTTACCACTGTTTTAGATCCGTTCAAAGATCACCTTTTTCGCCATTAGAATTTATAATTTTGAGGCTACTGCGCCATTATAACGCTATTTAATTTGTGAAAGTGACACGAGCGCATTGAACAAAAGTTAAAAGGCGCACAAAAAAAAACAGCGAGCCGAGGCTCGCTGTTTTCATGTTACTGCTCAGATTAGAATCTGAAAGTGACATCAGCATACACATAACGACCGAGGACGTCATAGTTGCCGTAGGTGTTAGCATTTGTTGGGTTCAGACCGCCACCAACCATTGGTGGCTCTTTATCCAACACGTTGCGTGCACCAGCACTCAGTTCAATAGTCTCTGATACGACGTAGCTGCCGCTCAGATCAAGATAGCTAACCGCTTTTAGCTCTTTTTTAGCCAATGCGTTAGTACCTTGATAATCAGGAGCACCAAAGTAGCGCCACTTAGCACCTACTGTCCAGTTGTCCTTGGCATAGTTTGCAGACAGAGTGTGTCTCCAATCTGTGTTAGGGCCTGTACAGTTAGAGTCGTTGGCAACACCGGTACACTCGTAACGAGTTGTTTCATCACCCGGCAAAGTCAGAACTTCCTTCTTCAGCGAGTGTGAACCATTCAACTTGACGCTCAACTGGCCATCAGCAACATCCATAGTGTATGCAGCTGCAATGTCGATGCCTTCGAAGTTAACTTCACCAAGGTTAGTTGATGTGTCCTTGATGTAGCCAGAGGTTCCGAGCCACAACGTACCAGCATTACCACGGTTGATCATGTTACAGAACTGAGCATTACCATTCTCACCACACTGCTTAAGAATTTCTAATGCGCCAACGCTACCAATAGCGTCTTCCAGTTCAACACTCCAGTAGTCAATAGACACTGTTAAGTTGTCAATTGGATCTACAACGATACCGAATGACAGGGTGTCAGCAGACTCTGGGTTCAACTCAGTGTTACCACCGAACTGGCCGTTGTACTGGCTGGCAGGGCTAGCAACAATGTTGCCGTACTGAGCTGCAGTCACACCAGTCAACGCACACTGCGCTGCAGTGTAAGTTGGTGTTGCGCCAGCACATGGATCAGATCCACCCCAAAGGCCAGTTGTCTGCGGAGCAAACATAGTAGCGATGCTAGGCGAACGGATTGCACGGTTGTAACCAGTGCGGATGCGCAGCATATCGATTGGAGAGTAGCTCACCATGAACTTGTAAGTGTTAGCAACGCCTGATGTGCTGTAGTCAGAAGTACGGAAACCAACTTCAGTTGTCAGGTTGTCGAATACTGGAATTGCCGCTTCGAAGAATGCGTCAAATACTGAGTAGCCACCTTCGATGCTTGGCGTTTCACCGCCTTGACCCAACAACATACCATCAGCGAAAACACTGTCAGAATCGCGATCGTAAGACATGTCGCGACGCTCAATACCGGCAGCAACACTGATGTTGCTGCTAGCAGTTGGCAGACTGAAGCCTGTGTCGCCACTTACTGTCGCTGCAAAAATTTCAGTGCTAAGGTCTGCACGAAGCATTGCAACACCCGTTAGGCCAGCTGCTTGCTCTGGTGTAATTCCCTGATACGTGAATACATCGTAAGTAGCGTTATCTAACGCTTCAACGATTTTTGGACCAAAGAAGTCGTTGATGTAAGTAACGCTAGAGTCAACATAGTTCTTTTGGTAGTTAACGTCGTAATCCCAATCACCAACAGTACCTTCTAAGCCAAGAACAACGCGGAAAGAAGAGTTAGTCATAACAGAAGCACGTGGGCCGCCTTCAACGTTACGCTTACCAATGTAAACTGCGAACTCGTCACCTGAACCCAATCCCCAAGTGTCAGTCAATTGCTGACGCTGAGTATCGTTCAACAGCGGTGAATCAAAGTCTAAGTGGTATTCTTCAGCGAAGAACGTACCAGACTCAGCGATTTGCGCCTTAGTCTTGTAGTTAGTCGCCATCAACTCACCGTAAAACTTAGTAGTGTCGTTGATTTCGTAATTTAGCAAAGTACCCATGCTCCACTTTTCGTCTGGACGCATAAAGTGGTTGATTGGTGCGTAGTTGTAAATGTTGCCGCTAGAAGGAATGAACTTTGAGTTCTGGTCAAGCGTCCAGTACTCGTAAGAATCCCAATCCAAAGCGCCATTTGCATCAAGCTGAGAGATGTAGAAGTTAGGTACAACTGCGTTGCCTGAACCGCCACACGATGTTCCAGAAGCATTCAATGCACAAGATGAGTAATCGCGCGCTTCTTGACGAAGTTCTGAACCCGTGCGCCATGTGGTGTAGAAAGTTGCATGACCTTTGTCTTCAGCGAAGTTGCTGCCCATAACGAAGTCAACAGTGTCTGCTCGACCATCAACGCCATTGCCGCCTTTTGGATATTCAAAGCCTCTTGCATCCATTTTGCCTTGGATGTACGCGTTGTTGTTGTCGTGCATGTAACCAGAAGTACCAAGCTTGAGCTCAACGCCTTCGAAGTTGTCACGCAATACGAAGTTAACAACACCGGCTACAGCGTCAGCGCCGTATACAGTAGATGCACCGCCGGTCAGAACTTCAACGCGCTCAATCATCGCTGTTGGAATTTGGTTTACGTCGGCAGATGCTGAGTTGTACGCACCACCAGCACCCATACGACGACCGTTAACCAGTACCAATGTACGGTTAGAGCCCATGCCGCGAAGGTCAAGGGTAGCGTTACCCGATGCGCCGTTTGATTCGTAAGAACTGTCTGATGCTTCCAACTGTGGCAAGCTGTTCAGAAAGTCTTCAATTTTGTTGATACCCGTTGCTTTGATTTCGTCTGCAGTAGAAATCATAACTGGGCTGGCACTTTCAAAGCCATCGGCCTTAATAAGCGAACCTGTTACGTAGACTTCTTCGATGGTCTCATCTTTCGCGTCTTGAGCGAATGCTGGAGTAACCGCTCCCACAATTAATGACACGCCGACTGCTGAACGAATCGCTGCCGTCAATGCTGATTGTTTCATAAATTTTCTCCCAAGAGATTTTTAAATATCACTGTTAAACAGGCCCAATCTTTGAAGGCTCCGTTAAATTAACAAGTTGAATTCGCAAGATTTGTATTAGCGTCCTTTCTCCGTGGACTAGTTGTGAGACGAGCAATCACACAGACCCCTCAGAAAGAAAGGGTAAAAAAACTATTCTTTTTGAATTAAAGGTGGTGGCTGATTCTGGCGTAGATAAACCGACCAGTAGAGTCGTAGGTTCGCGAGTCAAAATTATCGCTAAAAGCAGACGCCATAAAGGGTGGCGCCTCGTTAAAGAGATTCTCCACACCCACCGTCACCAGCGATTCGCCTGAATTGAAGTGATAATTTATTTGCAGTTCTTCTGTCGACCACACGCCGCTATCGCGCTGTTGATTAGCGCCGACGGCTTCGCGCACGCTACTGACACGAAAAGAGGCCAAGGCGACTTCCCAGCGCCCAAACTGCCAAAATAAATTCATTTTGCTCTTCCATTTCGGCAACAGACCGTTGCCTTCTGCCGCTTCATCTGCAAATGTACCCGCTAATTCTTGCATCATCGAGGTGGGCGACGTTTGAAATTGGTAGGAGTGAATATGTGAGCCGCTGACATTGATCCCCACAGTGCCCCATTGCGGAATAAATTGCCGCCAGGAAACACCAGCGTCTAACCCGATGCTTTTGCGGAGCCCCAAATTGTCGTTGTTGGCGATAACCTTGACTACCTCACCGTTTTTATCGCGAACAATGCGCTGAGCATACAACAGGTGCTGAGCATTTTGATCGAGAAAAAACTGCCCACTGGCGCCAATAATATTGTCCACGCGAATTTGATAGGCATCCAAGCCAAAGGAAAAGTTATGCAAGCCCGCAGGGGTATAGACAAACCCCAAAGAAATATTCTTTGACGTCTCTGGACGGAGGTTGGCATTACCGCCCGTCACAGTGAGATACTGCACGCGCAGCGGGTCGGTGATACCTGAGCAGCCCACAAGGGTGGGGCTGATATCGGCGTTGGCGCAGGGGTCCTGCAAAAATGCTTGGCTAATACTGTCACTCTGATTCAACTCAAACAGCGACGGCGCACGAAAGCCCTGGGAAACACTGCCGCGAAACATCAAGCCCTCAAATGGCCTATAGCGCAACGCGAGCTTGGGGTTATTCTGCCAACCAAAATCACTGTAGCGCGTACTGCGCAATGACAGATTGGCATCCACAATAGGCTCGCCATCAGCACCGCGCAGAACAGGCAATAGAGACTCTATATAGAATTCAGACACATTTCTCTGGCCGTAACTGCTGCCATAGTCGCCACCAATCAACTGATTATTTGCGACTCGCTCATCGGCTTTGGTGGTCAATGTTTCTCGGCGAAACTCCAAGCCAGCGGCTAACTCAATCTGCTGCAAAGCCCCAGCATCAATCACTTGCGATATATCCAGATTGAGCGAGGCCAGTGTCGAGCGCCCGCGATTAAAGGCATCAGCGGCAATATACTCGAGCTGACCACGGTCCATGGTTGCCGCGGGGGCGAAAATATTGATGGGCACACAACCATCAGCAGCCGCACACAGGTCGCTATCACCCAAGCCTAAGTTAATATTTTCTAAGCTGACCAAATTTCGCCACGCTTCAGCCGCTCGGTTTTGGCTCCAATTAACGCTTGCTTGCCACTCGCCATTATTCAGACTGCCCATAAGTTTAGAGCTTGCCCGCAAGGTTTTAGAGCTATTGCTCTGCAGCCGCGGACCCAACCCAAGCAGTCGTATCCGAGCATCGACAATGTCTTGACCGAAGGGGTTAAACTGATTTTTTGCTGAGATGGTGATGGGCACTTCTTCAAACGCGGTGAACAGAGGCGCTGGCGCGAAAGTGATCAACGTGCTGTTTTTAACATAACTCAACTCGAAGGACGCATCGACGCCATCGGTCAGCTCGGGCACATTGGCCGACAGATAGAGTGAGTCACGAGTCTCCGGAACAAGTGAAGATGTGTAAGGTGCATAATCGAACAAATCGTCATTGGTCACTGGACGAAAATCAGCACTGCTAGCGCCAGCAGCGTTATCGGAGACAAGCGTCACAATGCCACTCTCAAGCTGTAGGCGAGCATTTGAGGTTGCGCTGGAGCGCTTATCCACACCCCCTAACGCTCTGGCATCCGCTGAGCGGGAAATGGATCGATCGCGACTCATTAGTCCCGCTTGACTGTAGTGTGATGCGGTTGCCAACAACTCGACCGCACCGACCTTGCCGCCTGCAATGATGTCATAACGCTGTGTTTCGTTGTCACCGGCATCTGCTGCGCCGTAATAAGTATTTAGCAAAACCCCATCCATGCTGTTGCGCAAGATAATATTGACGACGCCAGCAATGGCGTCAGAACCATAGATCGAAGACCCGCTGTCTTTGAGCATCTCAATGCGTTCAACAGCGGCTAGGGGAATACTGTTGAGATCTACCGACTTTCCGTCAATGGCATTCGAGGTCGTTCGCATTCCATTAATTAACACCAGCGTATTGGTTGCCGGAAGCCCGCGCAGAGTGACGCTGGCATTACCGTTGCCGCCATTACTCACCGAGGTGCTAGCAGAGTTGCCAGACACCTCAGGCAAATATCGCATCAATTGAGAGAGGGTTTGCGCGCCTGTTAAACGGATTTCGGTCGGAGTAATGACATCGACAGGAATAAACGAATTGCCGTCAATCTGCTTAAATCGCGAGCCTGTGATTTGTTTGCCGCGCACGATTAACTCTTCGATCATAGGATATTGTTGATTGCTGGACGCCAGTTGCTGCTTAATTTCTGTGCACTCCCGCCCCGTTCGACAGCGCGGCAAAATAACCACTGTTAGCGGCCCCACAATTCGAAACTCTAAATCGCGCTGTTTAATCAGCTTTTCTAGCGCCTCAACAATCGTGAAGTTGCCAACAATTGCAACCGCGCTGTTGTCGTCCGGCAGTGATGAGGGAAAGATAATGGAAGACTGCGTCTGCTGGCCCAAGGTTACAAACGCTTTGTGCAAACTACCCGCAGCTAGGTTGAGATTGTAGTTGTCCGTTACTATTGCATAGGAAGGTGTGCAGAAAAACGCCAGAAAAAGACAGCGCAGCACCACTGGCCATGAACGCATCGTGGCACACAGGAGCAAGGCCTTGTAAACAAACGTAAAATGCGGCAAACAGCGGCGTTCCAAATAACCTGCAATTCGCCATTAAACCTTAAGGCATAGACTGAAACAACACCCATTTGTCGGTGTCTGACTTGATCTCTAACTGCAGCGCTTGCGCAACGGCTACAAGAGTTTCTTTATTTTGACGCGATGAGAAAGTGCCGGATATTTTAATATTGTTCGCCACAGCATCACCAATAACGACTTTTTTCTCTAAATAGCGGTTGAGCATAGTCACCGCTTGAGCGAGGGAGGTGTTGTCAAATAACAACTGGCCGTGCCGCCATGATGTAAGCGCAGCAGTCGCCTCTATCTGAGGGTCTGCCAAACCAGTAACGGAATCAATCTCAATTGTTTCATCGACGGTTAAAAACCTACTCTTGACCGCCATCGCCGCTGAATCACTTTTTTCGGCAACGCGCACAATACCTTCGACAACGGAAACCTTGGCAAGATCATCTGACAGACGATAAATATTAAAGGCAGTACCAATTGCGCGCACCGTCGGCCCATCGATATCAACAACAAAGGGGCGCTGCGGATCTTTTGCCACAGTGAAAAAAGCCTCTCCCTTTAACAGCGCAATATCGCGCGCACTGTCACTGAAAGACACTGACATTGCAGTGTCAGTGTTGAGTTCAACAACGCTGCCATCAGCCAAAACAACTTCCAGATATTCGCCAACCGCAGTGCGATAGACGTCTGGCTCGGGGGCCTGCTTAAGCAGCGCAACAGCGGCAAGGGTCAGGACGAGGGAAAAAGCCATCGCGGCAGGAAGCAAGCGATTGCGCAAAGCGTCAACGCTAAATGCTGAACGCAGCCAATGAAAGGCAGGCGTGGCGACCTCAGTCATCAAAAGAGATTCGGTTTTGAGATGAGAAACAACACCCAGTGTTTCCCATGCGTCGAGCGCCCAACTCCAAGCTTCACGATGGGATTCAGACTCCGCGAGCCAGGCAGCAAAGCTGTCTAGAACATGATCAGACAGATTATCTGCACGCAAGGCAACCACCCAGGCAAGAGCCTGATCTTTCTCGGTCGTATTGGTAGGGCTCACGCCTAACGTTGGATTCACAGATTTAAACACTCAGTACGAGCGCTATTGCCTCTTGCATAATTGTTGTGTCTGATAAGACGAGCACGGTTGACAATACCCCAATCGAAAATCGAGTTTTAACGCATTTTTCGGTTTTTATATTTACGCTAATTCGTTTGCCTATAGACAAGACGGGAGGAAAGACATTTTAGACTTGCCCGACAGAGTAAAGAGCGCTGCTTAGGTTCTTATTTTTTTGTCGGCTCTTCACTCTGCGCCAATGCACCGCGCAAGTGTTTTAGAGCCTCAAGAATATATTTTTCTACGGAACTCACTGACACGCCCATTTGCGCAGCAATTTCTGGGTATGTCATACCCTTGGCGCGATTGAGAATAAAAGCTTGGCGTTGATTTTGCGGAAGATCGGAGAGCGCTTGGTAAATAAAACTGAGCGTCTCCTTGGCTTCCATCTCACGCTCTAGGGGAATATTGTCGGCAAACATATTGGCCGCCGCCAGACCGTCAACCGGCAACTTAGCCCCTTCTCGCTCAAGGTAGTTTTGGTGCAGTACCTTTCTGCGCAACTGGTCAATCGACAAATTCGCAGCAACTTGAAAAAGAAAGGCCTTAGCATTCGACAACTCACCAACATCATCTAAAGTATAAAGACGCATGAAAGTCGCTTGGGCAATGTCTTCGGCATCTTCCACACTTTTCATTCGACGCGCCAAGAACCGCACCAGCGTTGCGCTGTGCTGATTGATTAACGTTTCGACAAAATCTTTATTCTTGTAATTCATGCTCATTCTGACAAGATGCTATGCACTTGG